>Ga0326597_10001314_pt1 | contig 40588 bp, 74 predicted proteins | sample RVTome_12_FD_203789 | JGI IMG/M metagenome (GOLD analysis project Ga0326597, IMG submission 203789) | Soil microbial communities from uranium-contaminated site in the Upper Colorado River Basin, Wyoming, United States - RVT100D185 | ecosystem: Environmental > Terrestrial > Soil > Contaminated >... | reverse complement strand
GTGTTCCTGGCCCCACCCTCCGTGAACTTTTCAGCCGTGCGCTGAGCCGGCCCATCTCGGATGCTCAGCGCACGTTGCGCAGTCCTCTGGCCTCATGCCGCGCGGATGATCGGGCTGATGCTTGTCGTCGCACAGCACGTATTGCTTGGTCCGCACATGGTCATGTCCAGGGTCCATGCCGAGTACGCATGCTGCGCAACCCTTGATCACCATGAGCTGACACGCCGCGGCGCGGGCTCCTCGACGAGCTGTGTTTTCTTCCGTGCGAGGTTGCAGGCCCGGCATGCGGCCCGACAGTTCGCCGGGTCGTATTTCTGTCCGCCCATGATGAGTAGGACGATGTGGTCGACGTGGCCGCCGATCAGGGGTGCCGTGTTTGTGCAGCCGGGTCCTTTGATGCGGCAGAGGTAGTGGTCGCGGGCGAGGATGTGGGCGCGGAAGTTGCGCCATCGGGTGTCTGATCCGCCTTCCCATCCTGCGCTCATGTCATCTCCTGGTCAGCCTGGTTCGATACCTGTGATCTTCAGTGTGACCTTGGTGTCGTCGCCTGCGGTGCGGCCGCGTTTCTCGCGTTGCTTGGCTGGGCCTGTGCGGCCTATCACGATGGTTCCGGCTTTGGTGCCGGACTCGACGCCTGTGACCTCGTAGGAGATGAGCCAGGTCGAGGTGAGTGCGGGTCCGGTGTAGGTGATTTCGGGGAGCCAGGTGACGGCACAGCCTGCTTCGCCGTAGCAGGTCTGTTCGGTGGTCTTGGCGGTGAGTTTGAAGTCGGTGGGCTTCGGTGCTTTCGCCGCGGTGGTGGTCGCGGCTGTGGTGGGTGTGGTGCCGGCTGTGGGGTTGTCGTCTGTGGTGAGGGCGCCGATGGCTGCGAATCCGATGCAGAGGATCAGGATGAGGCCGATGGCGCCGAGGATCCAGGTCATGGTTCGCCCTTGTTTGGGTGGTGTGGGCGGCTGGTGGGGCTGTTGCTGGTGTGAGTAGGTCATGACCTGTCCCTGGATCTTCGGGTGATGGGGCCATGACACTGTGCATTGGGTTGGGTGGGGTGGTCGAGGCTGGGAATGGTGCAGTCGGATGATCGGCGGCGCAATGTGGACGATCGGTCCAGTGGATGGTGAGGAGTGTCAGGCCGGCGAGGAGTGCGGTGATTGCTGCTGCGGCCGCGAAGACGGATATCAGGATGCCGACGGCGACGGCGGCGGCGATCCAGCGCCATCTGGTGCTCACGGCTCGATCACCTGCCCGTCTGTGCGCGATTCTGCGGCCTCGAAACTCCCGGTCGCACCCGGGACTACCAACGGGGCGGTTTCGCCGTCCTGGGGCAAGATGCGGCGGGCGGGCGGGGCGTCTCCGTCGGTGGTGGTCACAGCGGCTCCTTGAGGGTGCGGCGGATGGCGTGGCGTTCCTTGCCGGTCTTGCCGCCCCACACACCCCAGCTCTGGCCGGTCTCGACGGCCCAGACCAGGCATTCGTCGGTGACGGGGCAGCGGCGGCAGATGCGGCGGGCTTCGGTGGCGCCGTCGCCACCGGAGGGCGGGTAGAAGATCTCCGGGTTGACGTCGAGGCAGGCGAGGTCTTGGCGACGTAGGAACGGCGGCAGGTCGTGGGCGGCGGCGAGTTCGGGTCGCAGGCTCACGGCTCACCTCGGGCGAGTTCTTCGGCGACCAGTTCGCGGTAGCGCTCGGGGTGTTCGGCGGCGAGCCGGGTCGAGGCCCGGCCGCGGGCGGCGATTCTGGCGCGTTCGCGGGCCCGGACGTCGGGTCGTGAGCGCCACTCACGCATGTAGGCGTTGGCCGCGTCCCGGTCGCTCACGGCCGCTCCCGGGGGATGAGCGCCAGGTCGTAGCCGAGGGCGCGCACCTCGGCGCGGACCTGGGCGACGGCGTGTTCGGCGCAGGCGAGCGGGTCGCCGAAGAGCACGCCGATGCTGACGCCGAGGGCGTCGGCGATCGCGGCGACCTTGGCGAGGGCGGGTGCAGTCCTCGCCTTCTCGACCTGACTGACGGCGACGGCGGAGATGCCGAGCTTGGCGCCGAGTTCGGGTTGGGTGAGTCCGGCGGCCTTGCGCGCCTCGCGGACGGCGTGGCCGAGCTGGACGAGGTCGAGGGTCATGCGGTCCTCCGGTCTGGGATGAGCGCCAGCGTGTAGCCGAGGGCTCGGGCGTGGTCGATGAGGGCTGAGGCGGGGATCCGGCCGTCGTGCTCGCGTTTGCAGACGCCGGACCGTGACAGGCGCAGGCGTGCGGCGAGGCCGTCGGGGGCTCATGCCCGCGTCGGTGCGGATGCGCCAGAGGGTGTGGGCGATGCCGCGCCGGTCGGTGAGGTGGATGGGTCGGGCGCCGGCGGGGGTGATGTGGAGGCGTCGGGCGGCGGCTTCGAAGTCGGCGAGCTGGTCGCGCAGGTCGGTCATCGGTCCTCCGATTCGGCGAGGGCTTCGGAGCGGCAGAGCGCGCAGTTGTCGGCGGGCTGACCGCGATGGGATCGGCACTTGGGTGCGTTGCGCCGGCGTTCGGCGTCGGCGAGGTCCCAGTGGGCGCGGGCCCGGCGGGCTTCGGCGCACCGGCCGCAGGGGTCGTCGCTGGGTTGCCCGTCGTGTTCCGGGCATCTCGGGGAGGGGGGCTCTGAGGCCGCGTGCGTGCGGTCGTAAGTGGATCTACTAGAGCGCCCCCCTAAGAACGGGTCGGGTCGGGTCGGGGTTACGAACACATCCCGAACGTTCGCCTCCTGTTCGGGCGAACCGGATTGCGCCTGCGCTGCTCCTTTACGTCCGCTGCGCAGTTTCCGCATCCGTTCCCGAGCGGCCTTCCTCTCCTCTTCGATGATCGTTCGTTGCGGATTGAAGTCGCTCCAGTCGTGGAACCGGTAGCCGCCCCGCACCCTCTTCCACAGCCCCGCGGCGACCAGCTCACGCGCCAGCGTTGCCGAGTCCGGGAGCAGCCGCGGCAAGACGTGATCGGGAACGAGCCCATCGGAGAGGTTCGCTCCTGACCACGACCCAGCGACCACCCACAGCCCGAGCGCGGCCGGCGTCGCGGCAAGCACCTTGGGGTGTGAATGAAACGAGTCGTCCACTTTGAACCACGGCATGGGTCAGGCTCCGGGGTACAGGTCGAGCGGGACCATGCCGGGGTTGCCGAACAGGTTGGGCTTCATGTGCACGCGACAGCCAGCGTCGAGCGCCTGGACCACGATCCGGGCGACCCACTCGAACGGCGGCGCGAACGCGTCCACCGGGCCGTCGGGCTGGCGGGTGGCGGTCTGCGCGCCGATGACGACCCAGTCGAACATCGACAGGTCGTCGAATTCGAGCGGCTCCTTGAGCGGTTCCAGGCTGAGCCACTTCACCTTGACGCCGTCGATCTTGCGGAAGGCGTCCTCGGCGATCCGGACGCGCTTCTGCTCGTCGACCGAGGTGCCGACCCAGGCGTTCGGCGGCAGGTCCAGGCCGACGTAGCGGCCGGGGAACTTGGTCAGCAGCAGGTACTCCCACTCAGGGGTGGCCAGCATCGAGGCGTGCACCTGCTCGATCCACTCGTCGGGCACCCACCGGCCGTAGAGGTCGGCCATGGAGCACACGAACACGCGCCGGTAGGCGGGGTCGTCGCGGTGCGCCGCGGGGATTGTGGTGTTGGCGGGCGCGCTGAGGCGTTCGTGGTGGAACAGCGGGGTGAAGCCGGCCGGGAAGCCGTCGGGGAAGCGTGCGGCGATGGCGCGGGCGTAGCAGTAGTCGCAGCCGTGCAGGCAGCCGGTGACCGGATTCCACGACCAGGACGCCCAGGAGATACCGTCGCCGGTCGTCTCGTTGAACGTGGCCTTGGCCGCGGGCTTCGGGTAGTCGACTGCGTCGCCCTTGTGCGTGCGCAGCGTCAGCATCACCGGGGCCGGGCGTGCCGGCGGAGTCGGCTGCGGTGTGGGTGCCGTCGGGCGGGACGCCGGTGCCGGATCGGGCTGCGGTTCGGGTTCCGGCTCATCCCAGAGCGGCACGTCCGGCGTGGGATCCGGATCCGGCTGGGCGCCGTAGTTCTTGCCGTTCAGGCCTTGGATCGCCGAGCCTACTGACCCATTCTGCTGGGCGCTTGGATCAGTAGGCTCGGCGTCTCTCTGGGCGGTGCCATATCCGACGCCCGTGACGCTGGCGACCGCCCGGATCGACAAGCCGCCGGCGCGCAGTTCGGCCGTCACTTCACGCGGCAGTCGCAAATCATCTCCATCGCACATCGCTGCCCACGACTCGAATCCACGCGCCAGCCACGCGCGCCGCCGGTACGCGTCGATGACGCGCCGCGGTGCCTCGTCCTGGACGGAATGGATGTAGTCGACGAATTCCTTCGCCTCCGCCGCGTTCATGTCGGCCGAGCTAGATAGCAGGTCTGTCATGAGGCCTTCCCGTGGATCTCGCAGTGGCAGCCGTGGCAGACGGCGATCATGTTCTCGGGCACGTCGAACGTGCCCCAGGGCGGATAACGCAGATGGTGTGGCTCCGTCGGTGTCCGGTCCATGCACCGCTCGCACACGCCGCCGGCCCGCTCGAAGACCTGAGCGCGAACGGCCAGGAACCGCGGGTGCTTCAGATACTCCCGGTACGTGCGATAGGGCTGCTCGGGTTCCGGAATGGGCAGCGGCGTATTGACCTTCGCGTGCTGCTCGCCCTTGGACAGGTTGAGCCGGTCGAGGATGCGCTCGCCCTGTTCCGAGTCGAGGCGGTAGAAGCCGCGCCTGTGCCACTCGGGCAGGTTGACCCAGTTCGACCACAGCACGAACGTCCACTGCCACATACCGATCGGTTCGCGGATCAGAGCCACCCGCTTGTCGACGGCCCGAATGTGGTCGGCCAGGAACGGCCGACCGGGGTCGGCGCCACGGCGGCGCTTGTACTGGGTCGCGGCGACGTACGAGAGCAGGTCGACGCGGGGCAGGTACTTCGCGGCCTTGTTCAGCAGCTCGTGCGGGATCTCATCGCGGATCGGGTCGGAGTAGACGAGCCCGTACCGGTCGCCCTGGTGGCCGTGCTCGTCGAGCCACCGGGTAAACCCCTCCTGGCAGGACTCGACGTGGATCGGTGCGCTCTCCGGATCCGGTGTATCGAGCAGGTTGGCCGGAGTCCATAGGGCTTCGGCGAGCAGCGCCGCCTCGGCCGGGTCGCGCTCGTAGTGGAGCGTCTCGCTCGGGATTCCTGTGCGCGCAAGGATGTCCCGGGCGATCAGCGGACTGCCAGGGAACTGGCGCCCCTTGAACTCCAGGTGTCCGCGGCCGGCGAACAGGTCTACATACAGGTATGGCGATGTGGGCTGGCGGCGAAAGATGCCCTTGCAGATGTTGACGTGCATGCCGAGGATGCCGCGGAAGTCTTCCTCCTTCGCCTCGGTTTCGGCGCTGATCCATTCGTCGCCCATCAGGCTCTCTCCTCTTGCCTCGTGCTCTGCCATTGCGCATTGCGGCCCGGCCGCTATCGGGGACGGTTCGGGCCGTGTCAGGCGCCTCCCCATGTGGGCGAGCCGGATACCCACCAGACGATCAGCGCCGACACGACCAGCGTCGGCAGGGCGTCAGCGACGTGGGTCCACACGAGGCTCACTCGGCACCCGCGCTCTCGCCGGCCGCGCGCTCTTGCGCGTCTCTTTCGGACATCACCGGCAGCGTGTGGCGTAGGTCGCCGTCGCGTTCGGCGACGCCGCAGGTGCGGCAGTAGTGCCGCCCGTCCTGGTCGACGGGCACGGCCGGGTCGGGCGCGAACAGGTGCGGCCGGACGCGGGACTTCCCGCCCCGCGCGGTCACGGCGCGTCCCAATCGCAGACGCACCCGGCCACATGCCGGGTACGGCGGCGGTCACCAGCCAGCAGACCGGCCGCCGTGACCGCGTCGCAGTCGCAGTGGTGCTCCATCGCCAGGCCGGTCCGGGCATTGATCGGTGGGTCGTCAGCGTCAGAGCAGGTACAGAGGCCCTCACCCCGCTTTCCCTCGACGCGTGCCAGCAAGTCCCGCTCGACGATGGCGAGCACGGCGGCCAGCCCTTCGCGCACCCAGGCGTTCGAGCTCTTCGGGCCCGCGAAGGCCTCGACCATCTCGTCGGTCGGCTCGATCACCGGGCACCTCCGGCGAGGTCGAACAGGTCGAGCTGTACGGGCTTGGCCGGCGGCGGGATGACGTGCTGCCACAGGTCCGCAGCCACGTCCTGGCAGCGCCGCTCGACGTCGGCGTACCACCTGAACTGGGCGTCGCGTTCGTCGCGGTTCGGCGGGTCCTCGCCGAGCAGGTACCGCTGGTTGAGGCCCATATCCGCGGTGGTGACCTTCAGCCGCTCGGCGAGCACCGCGTCGGCGGCGGCGACCAGGGCGGCCGGGAAGGCTGCGCGGTCGGCGACGAGCTGCTCGACGGCGCGCGTGGGGATGACGAGCCGCTCGTATCGGCCGCCCGTGTCGGTGTAGCCGATGACGATGATGCGCCCGCCGCGGACGTGGTATTGGCCGTGGTCCATGGTGCCGCCGCGGCCGTCGTTGAGCGGGTGCCCTCCATTCCAGATGGCGGCGATGCGGGCGGCGTGCTGGGCGAGGTATGGCCCGCACGCCCACACGACTTCCGGGGTGACGGTGCGGGCGGTGTTGAGGATGCGGCCGGCCCGGACCCATTGCGGGCCGGAGCGCCGCCGCAGCCAGCCGGGCGTGCTCACAGCAGCCCCGCTTTCTGGAAGCCGGTGACGGTCCGGACCGGCCGCCAGCCGTCGCCGTGCCCCGCGTCGTCGTCGGGCTCTTCGCAGTCGCCGGGGCAGGCCACGTCGCCGCAGGCGCACACGTCGTCGCCTCCGTCGTACGGGCAGCCGGGCCGGTTGGTGCAGTAGCAGGTGCTCGGCGCGGTAGGCGGTCCGAGCGTGCAGCGCGGGATGTCGTTGGCCAGGGCGGTCATGAGTCACATCCGCACACGCCGTTGGCCGCCGGGATCTGGAAGCACCGGCCGCACGCGGGAGGGGTTGGCCTCGGCCGGTGCTCGGCCTGCTCCGGTTGGTCGCAGTCGGCGTGGAGCCAGCCGCCGTGGCCGCTCGCGCGGGCGTCGGCGCCGGGCTCGATGGTCTCGTCGCAGGCGGCACAGCGGCTGCGGAACCGGGCGGTGAAGACATCGGCCACGTCAGGCTCCTTCCCTGGGTAGCAGCGGCAGGTTCCACCGGCGGACCGCCACACCGGCGTCGGTCAGCTCACCCGTGTCGCCGAGCAGCCCGCGCTGGCGCAGGGCGGTGAGGACGCGCGGGTGTGCGCTGATCCGGTCACCGGCGGTGTGGGCGAGCAGGGCATGGCGCTGGGCACGGCTGAGCCACCGCCACACCTGCTGGGCGTTGAGGACCTCGACGATGGCCGGAGCACGTTCCTCGGCGACGCGGACGTGCCAGTCCGGGTGTGGTGCCTTGGCCACGTCAGGTCACCGCCCATTCGATCGCCGGGATGCATCGGGCGTCGATGACCTGCGTGCCCTGGCACGCGCAGGTGTCGACGTGCACCCGGTGCTCGTCGCGGAAGTGCTCGATGGCGCTTCGGATCACGTCCGGCAGGCTGGTGCCGTCCGCGTCGGCCCACCACTCCGGATGGTCCGTGCACCCCAGCTCGGCGCCGTTGTCCTGCGAGTCCGCGGTGATGTAGATGCTCGCCAGGTCAGCCACGCCGCTCACCCGCCCTCGCGCGCCGTTCCCGGCGCTGGTCGAGCGCGTGCCGGACGAGGGCGTACGGCATCAGCAGGAGCACGAGCAGCGCCACGTTGACGCAGCCCGGGTTGTGGTAGTCCCGGTCATCAGCCACGGCTCTCACCGCCCGCAGGCCGCGCGAGAGAGCAGATCATGCACGGGCACCCATCGGGATGCGTCGGCGCGTCAGCTACCTGCTGGCAATGCAGGAACACCGACGTGACGACGTCCTTGGCGCCCTGCACGGACAGGCGCTCGGCGGCGATGGCGTAGCGCTTCGAGCCGATGGCGGGCTTCGTCACCTGCACGGTCGCCGTCGAGCCGACCGGGAGGTTATTGAAGGCGACCGTGGCCTCGTCGTTGGCGAGGCCAGTGATCGTGAGGGCAACGTTGAGGCTTGCCGGATCAGCCACGGCCGACCCCCGCCCGCTTGCGCCACTCGGCGGCGTTCTGGAAGTCGAGACCAGCCGCCGCCGCGCAGCCTTCGTCCTCGGGGCGGTCGCCTACCATGAGGCCCATGTACGGCGGGTAGATCTCGCCGGTGTGCGCGGCCAGTTCGAGCGCCGATTCGATGAGCAGTCCGGCCTTGGGTTTGCGGCACCAGCAGCGGGCCATCTCCGGGTGCTTGGCGTCGGGGTGGTGGCGGCAGTAGGCGATCTTGTCGAAGAGGTTCAGCGCCTGTCGCTGTGTCTCGATCATCGCGGCGGCGACGTTCGCTTCGTCGACGATGCCGAGGGCGATGCCGCCCTGGTTGCTGACGCCGATGATCCGGCCGCCGCCCTGCCTCCAGCGGCGCATCATCTCGACGGCCTCGGGGAAGACGACGACGTCTTCGGGGCCGTTGACGAACCGGCCGAGCGCGTCGTCCTTGCCCTGCCGGACGGTGCCGTCAATGTCGAGGTAGAGCACGGGAACGGCACTCTCTTGTGAGTCAGCCACGGTCGGCCCCCGCCCGGTGCAGGCGCAGAGCCAGCCCAGCCGCGGCCACCGCGAGCTGCGCGGGGGTGAGGCTGGCCAGCAGGAAGTTGGTCAGGTCGACGTTGGCCTCGATGATGTCCACGCCGTCGAGCTCGGCCGCCTTCGTCAGTAGGCCGTCGACGGCGCCGGACAGCTCGCGGTCGAGGTCGGCGCGGAGAGCGGGATGGATGTCAGCCACGGCGGGCTCCCTTGCGTTTGCGGTGGAGGTGGTCGACACGGCAGTCCGGATCGACCAGGCACGGCAGCCGGCGCGGCGGCTTCGGCGGGGACAGCGCCCGGATCGGCGCGGGGCTGGTCATCTGCGTGGTCGGGCCGCGCTGCTCTTTGCGCTGTTCGACGCGGGCGCCCCGCGACGGGGTGGGGCGCCCGTGGGAGCGGCTGGTCACGTCAGCAGCCCTTCGCCCTCGTCGATCAGCGGGCGCTCGTCGGGATCGGCAGGCGGCTGCCATCCGGCGTCGATCAGCAGGTCACGGGTCGCCGAGCCCATCACGACCTCGGTGCGCTTCGACTCCATCCGGGTCGCGTCGTACACGCCCAGGTCGAGCGTCACGCGCGGCATGTGACCGACGCCCGCCGAGAAGTCGAAGGCGCGGACGGCGCCGCTGATGTCGTGGCCGTCGACCTTCACGGTTCCGGTGCCGCGGCTGGTCAGGTCTGCGGTGAAGCTCCGGTCGGGTCCGAAGATCTCAGGCATCGGAGCCACCCACGGCCGCACCGATGGCGAACCGGCCCGTGGCGGCGTCGCACCGGAACCGGCCCAGCACGGCGGGAGCCTCGGTCAGGTCACGCTCGGCGGCCCGGTTCACCTCGCAGGCGAACAGGTTCGGGCGGCAGGCGAGCGGGTGCATGATCGTCCAGCCGGTCTCCCGGACCTCGATGACGTGATCCTCGGCGATGACCTCACCGGACGGGTACTCGTGGACCCGGCCGTCCGGCGTGGTGTAGGTCGTCTCCTCGTCCATGTCGGAGACGTAGGAGTCGAATAGGTAGTCCAGCTCGTCGTCGGCCAGCGCCTGCTCGTACTCGGCGCGGTCGACTCGGAACGTGCGGGTGGCGACCGTGGTTGCCTTGATCTCGATCTCTTCGGTGGGCTCAGGCATCGGACTCTCCTTCGGTGCGGTGGGTGATGGACACGACCACCGGGATCAGCGGGTGCACATGGTTGTCAGCGGCGTCGGTGTCGGGCAGGAACCGGCCGTAGCAGGTGGTGCAGTACAAGGCGTCGTAGGTGTGGACCTGCCTGGCGGTCGGGGCGCGGTCGGCGTCGAGGACGGCGCGGACCTTCTCCTCGGCGGCGGCCCGGGCGTCGACGAGCTCGCGTTGCGCCTTGACCGTCGCGGCCAGTTGGTCGTTGGCACGGGTCTCGAAGTGGAGGCTCCGGGCGCGGACCTTCTCCAGCTCGACGCCGAGGTTGCGTCGCGCCTCCAGCTCGGTGCGCGCGGACGTCAGCTCGGCCTCCAGTGCCTGCTTCTCCTGGAAGCGCACGGCGAGGCGACGGGCCAGCGAATCGCGCTCGCGGGTGACGAGGTGCATCTCGGCCGCGATCTTGTCGGTCAGCTCGTTGGCTTGGTCGCGCTCGTTGCGCACGACGGTCAGGTCTCGCTCTGCGGCGCTCCAGCAGTCCCGGGCCTCGTCGCGCTCCTGCTCGACGGCAGCGACCCGAGCTCGGAGGGTGCGCAACACCGGATGCCCGGACCGGGGCTCCTCGCCCAGCTCGGCACGCGCCTTCTCGGCCTGGTCCTCGCACACCTCGGCGACGACGGTCAGGACCCGCGCCTGCTCCACACCCTGCGCGGCCTCCGACGCCTTCAGGTCGCACTCGAACTTCGCGCACGCGCCGGCACACTCCGGCGACCGGCAGCCGTCCCGCTCCCGCTTGTGCTGCGACTTCGGGTGGGTGCATTCGCAGATGTACTCAGCGGCCGTCATTGCTACTCCCTGCGAAGATCAGCATGATGAAGACGGCGCCGATGACCAGGCCCATGACCTCGACCGCGCTCACGACGACGCCTCGCAGGTGCCCTTGCGGCAGCGCCGCGCCGTCCGGTGCGAAAGCCACGCCCCGCAGTCCCGGCACGTCGGCTTGCCGTGGACGTGCCACATCAGGTGCGCCATGCCGCCCTTGACGGCGTTGTCGCGGCCCCGGTAGCCGACGATCGGGGTGTTGCAGTCCGGCTCGTAGCAGGAGACCGCCCAGGACGCGCCGATGCAGCAGACGAGGACCTTGCGGCCGTCGATGGCCAGCATGTGCTCGCTCTCGACCCGGCTCACGACGTCCGCCCCGGGATGACCGGCACCGACGAGCGCAACGGCAACACCTGCGAGCCCGGCGCCAGCTTGTGCCGCACCTCCAGCAGCGCGTTGAACAGGCGCACATCGCGGCCGTCACGACCCCGCTCCAACTCCGCCGACATCAGGGCGTCGATCTCCGCCAGCCCGGCACGCAACCGGCCCGTCAGATCCAGCAGGGCGCTGTCGCGTGCCGGCCCCAGCTCGACGTCCACGACGTCACGCGGCACGATCGGGAACTCGGCCGTGACCGGCTCCCGGTCCTTCCTCCACAAGCTCATCGGTTGCCTCCCCGGCTGTCGGATCCGCCGTAGCCCTTCAGCAGCGCCACGAACGCGGCGCCGGACATCGTCACGAAGCCGTCCGCCGGGGACGCCTTACCGCGCCGGTGATGCCACACCACGCCCACGTCCACGCCCGCGTTGGCGGCCTCCACGGTGGCCTCGTCGACCCATCCCGCCAGCGCCGTCGTCTTGCAGTTCTTCGCCTCGACCACCACGGGCAGCCCGGCGAAGTCGCCCTTGTCGGTGCTGCCGTTGAGGGCCCGCCGCTCGACGGCAGGCCAGCCCTCGGCGGTGAGGTACCGGCAGATCGCCGTCTCCCACGCGGTTCCCTTGTCCTTGGATGCGCTCATGACGGCTCACCGGCCGGCGGCTGCGCCATTGCGGCCTTGCGCTCGACCAGGGCGGCGATGACGGTGTCCGCCTGCGCGCGCGTCAGGTCGGCACTCGACTGCAGCTCGGGCAGGCCCACCAGCTTCGCGACGATCGCCAGCCGGCCGTCCCGGTTCGCATCCCCGTCGTAGCCCAGCTCCCGCCACAGGGCGTGCATGTGCCGGTGCTGGTCCTGCCCGACCGGGCCGTCCGGTTCCTCACCGGGCAGCGGCGGCCGGGCACCACGCGCGGGCTGAGTACGCCGCTGAGCAGTCCGGGCGGTCGGCTCCTCGCCGTCGGCCGGCGCCGCAGGCGCGTCCTGCTGGCGCGGTCGTGCGGAACTGCGCTGCGCGGTCCGCGGTCCGCCGTCCTCCGACAGCCGGGACTCGTCGTCCTCGTCGGCGGCGACACCCACGATCGCGGCGAGGCAGTACCGGCGGGCGTACGTGATCCGGCCGCCGATCATCTGGATGCCGCCCTCGCCGGAGATCGGGAACTCGCCAGTCAGCGACTCGCCGGACTCGTGCAGCAGGTGGTACCGGATGCACATCTTGCCGTCCGCCCCGGCGCCGGGCATGGCCACGAAGGACAGGCCGTTCTCCGCCAGTAGCGGCAGGATCGCGTCGGACAGGTTGGCCAGCGTCACGTAGCTGTAGGAGTAGGGCGCCTTCTTCGGGTCCTTCGGCTCGACCGTCACCGTGCGATCGCGCTCCAGCTTGGGCAGCTTCGCCTGAACCTTGGCCAGCGCGGCGGCGAGGCTCGGCGTCGGCGCGGTCATCGGGCCGACTCCTCGCCGGCCTTGGCCAGCACGTACCGCGAGGCCGTCGGCGGCACGATCACGTCACCGACGAGATCCCGCAGGCCGCCGACCACCCGAGCCACCTGGGCGACGTACAGGAAATCCCGGTGCACGTCGGCGTCGGTGTTCAGCGGCACGAAGCTGTAGCCGTTCGGCCGCAGGTGAATGCCCGCCGCGAAGTCCACCGGCGGCATGTCGATGACCTCGCCGGAGTCCGGCACGATCAGGAACTCGGCGTGCCGGTACGCCACCAACTGCAGGGCGACGTCGCCGAAGATGCCGGACTTGCTGGTCTTCCAGTCGCCGAGCAGCCGGGAGTAGCCGTCCTCGCCGCGCGGGATGTGGTCGTACTCCGGCATGTCCGGCAGCAGCACGTCGGCGATCAGGTCGCAGGTGCCGACGTACTGGTGGGTTTCGGAATAGACGACCGCTTCGACGTGCACCGGCCGGACGTCGAAGTCGTCGAGGAACTGCACGCACGCCTGCACGTAGCCGGTCAGCTCGTCGGGGACGGTGACCTTCTCGCCGGCGGTGAGCCGCTCAGCCATCGCGTGGACCGCGGTGCCTTTGTTCGCGGCGGCGTCGCGCTTCTCGTACCGGCCGCCCTTGATCTTCTTCAGGCGTTCCGAGTAGGACAGCCCGGTGAGGTCGTCCCAGTTGTCGACGGCGTACTCCGCGGTGGCTTCGCCGGCCCAGTTGAGCAGGGCGGGTTTGGGCATGCCGTCACCGACGATGGTGGTGACGCCCTTGACGCGTTCGCCGGTGTCGGCGTCGAGGTAGTAGTGGCCCTTGGCGGTGTTCTTGCGGACGATCTTCACGCGATCTCCAGGGAGTCGTTGGGGGTGCGGGCCGATCCGGCCGCCGCCGCGTGCCAGGCGATCGGGGCGTCGGTGAAGGCCTGGACGATCCGGATCGCCCGGACTTCCTGCCGGGTGGTGACCGGGGCGGACGGCTGCAGGTTGACCTGACTGCCGGGCCCGTGGGTCATGGCGACGGGGATGCCCTGGGCGTCGAGCTGGTCGACGATGGCGTCGGCGTCTGCGTCGGTGACGTGGTGGGCGATGACGCCGACGGTGCGGGACCGGCCGAGGCCGAGGATGCCCGGCGGCGGGTAGACGACGGTCCTCATCGGTAGATCCCGTCCGACGGCACAGCCACCTTGATCGCTTCCCAGTCCGGGCACTCGACGCCAGCGACCTGGGCGACCTGCGCGCAAAGCTGGCGGTAGGCCTCGGCGCGGCCGTTGCACTTCTCGTAGTGGCCGCTGTCGGTGGTGCATCGCGCGGAGACGATGCACTTGCGGTACTCCTCAGCGGCCCACCGGATCACGCCCTCGATCTGGGCGCGGTGTGCGCCACGCTCGCGCTGGAGGCGCTCGACCCGTTCGGCCAGCGGGTCGCGGTCGAGGTACTTCAGCTCCATGGTGTTCAGGTCGCGGGTCACGCGTCGGCCCTCCGCACGGTGTAGAACACGCCGGTCTCGCTCGTGCTGCGCCGCGCCGCACGCCACGCGCACGCCTCGGCCTGCCACTCCCACCGATGCCCGCACACCCGCTCGTCCGGGAGGTGGCTGCACTGGCGCAGCACCCACCACTTCACCGACCTCACCGGCGTCACGGGGGTGACGCCGAGGTCGGTGAGGAGCTGGTCGCGGTCCTGGGCGACCTCGGCCGGGTCGGGCAGGGCGTGCTTCGCGGCGGTCACTCGGTCACCGCCGGGTCGTCGTCCCGGTCCGCGTCCGGACGCAGCGACCGGCACAGCGGCGACGGTGCATGTTCGGGGGTGCCCTCACCGAGCCAGTCGCAGCGGCATCCCGTGCCGTAGACCCGCATTCCCGCCGGGAATGCGGCACGACCCCGACGGGCGTGGCGCTGCACGATGGCCTCCAGCTCGGACTGCTGCTCGGGCGTGAGCTTCGGCGCGGAGACGATCAGCTTCGGTTGGACCGCCGCGTTCAGCCCGGCCGCCATCGCCTGCGCCTGCGCCCAACGGGCGGCGGCGTCCGTAGACGGGTCGCCGTCCTCGACGTACAGGTCATCCCACAGGTCGATGACGTCACCCGAGCGGCAGGTTCGCGGCAGGGAGTCTTCGTCGTCCTTGTCCGGGAGCGCGGTGCCCCGGCGGATGGAGATATCCACTTCATCGGACGGGATCAGTTCGGCAAAAGGGTCGTCGCCCCCGATGACTTCACCGTGCAGGGACAGAACGGCCTTCCATGGGCCGCGCAGGTGCTCGGCGTTCGGCGCGGTCATCGGACGACCTCGCTCACGGTCACCGCGACCACCAGCAGGCCCGCCTGCGCGGCGATCATCAGGACACCGGCGGCCACCGCCAGCAGCAGCGGCCACACCGGCATCACCCGGTGACGGCCACGGCCGAACAGCGGCTTCACCACCTCGGGCTGCGCAGGCTGGTAGACGGTCGGGGCGGCGTGACGCGGCACCGACGGCACCGCGTCGACGGGCAGGACCAGGGTTTCGCCGGCGGACAGCCGCGCCAGCTCGGCGACGCCGACGGGCCGGTAGAGCGGCAGCTCGCCGGTCGCGTCCGGGCGGCGCAGGACGGGCGGGTGGGTGCGGTAGGTGGACACGTCCCGGGTGGTCGTGTCGGTGTTGCTGATCGTGCTGGTCATCTGTATGTCCCTCGTGCGCAGGTGCGGGTGGTGGGGTGGGGCCGCGGGCACTCCCCTGCCCGCGGCCCCGGATGCCGGGTTCCGTGGCTGCCCGGTCCGGAACCTCGGCGGTCGGCGGCCGGACCGGCTTGCAACCGGGCCGGACGCCGAGGTCTCAGGCGTCGACCGGGTTCGGGTAGTGCTCGGCCGACTCTTCGAGGCCGAAGAAGTGACGCTGGTAGGCCGAGCGGCAGCTCTTGCAGTCGACGACGTCCCAGTCCTCGCCCGTGGCGTAGCCATGCGCGGCCGGGAGGTCCGCAACGGGGATGCCGCACGCCGTGCCGCCGTCGGCCACGTGGTGATGGACAGGCACCGGGCAGTCGCCGGAGTGCCAACCGCGGGCGAGGCCGGTCGCCTTGGACGGGTCGGCCTGCTGGGCGTCGCAGGTCGGCGTGCACTCCGGTCCGTCCGGGTCGGTGACCAGATCGCGCGCCGCCAGCAATGCCGACTCGGCCAGTGCCTTGTCCGTGCCGGGAGCGACGATCACCTCGTGCTCCGTCCAGCGGGGAATCCACTCGGTCGCCCGTGGCGTGCCCGCCAGGTAGTCGAACGACCACGCCCGACCGAACCGGCTCGCGAGCATCGCCTCCCGGCACGCCTCGTACGTCGGCGCGACCACGGTCGCGTAGTGGTCGAGCAGCCGCTTGCCGTCGCGGGGATCGGTCTGGCCGTGCCCGAAGGAGAAGTAGGTGACGACCGGCGTGGTGCCGGCCAGCTTGCCGCGAGACTGGTCGGCCGCCGACGTGAGGCCGCTCGCCGGCGCCTCGGCCTCGTCGCGCTCGTAGGCCGCGTACGCGTTGTCGCGCTGCTCGTCGGCCGTGTCACCGACGATCAGCCCAGGCTCGTCCGGGTCGGTGACCAGCGCGCCGCCGTCGGTGAGCGGCACGATGGTCAGGCCCTCCTTGTCGGCGAAGCCGTCATGCGCCGGGATCCGTCCCTCGGGCGTGACCTCGTCCGGCTCGCGGGAGAAGCCGTGGCCGGTCGGGTCCGGCTTCGGCGCGGCCTTCTTCGGCGAGTACGCCGACCAGACAGCGGTCAGCTCACCGTCACCAGAGGACGGCGGCCACTCGACGGCATACTGGCCGAACCGGTCGGTGGTCTCGACACCGAGCGCCTTAGCAACCTCGTCGACCAGCCCGGCGTCGCTACCGAAGCCGAACCTCACGGTCATGTCGTGATACCGGCCGGGCAGCGGCAGCTTCTTGTCGCCGATCAGCACCGCCAGCTCACGCAGGCGCTCCGCGGCCAGGTCTCGGCGCGCCGTGTCCTTCGCGGCCTGGACGGCTTCGTCGGAAGCGATCCGGACCGGCATGTCGGCGGTCAGGCGGCAGTAGTCCGGCTCGAACCGGTCGCCGTAGGACACCATCACCGAGACGGCCTCGCGGCCGGCGGCTCCGAACGTCTTCGCGATCAGCACCTCGCCGACACCCTCGGCGTCGGGGTGCAGGTCTTCGGCCATCACATAGTCGCCGGGCTCCAGTTCGCCTGCGGGCTTGGACGCAGGTACGGTCTGGGTTGTCATCGATCTGGGCCTTTCTCAGAGGGAACGGTTGATCGGTGGGCGTGCGGGCCGTCCTGGAGCTGAGCCGGGACGGCCCGCCTTACGTCAGTCAGGCGGCGTCGGCCTCGGCGGACCCGGCGGAGGCTTCGGGGGCCTCGGAGTCGCCGGACGCGGCGGAGTCGGCCTACTCACGACGGCCCCAGCACGCCCGGCCCGGCCCCTCGCCTGACGCCGGTGCCATACGGCTCAGTGATCGCGCGACGCGGCGAGGGACCGGAGTTCGCGCCTGCACCGGGAGCCACCACAGCACCGGTGCTTTCACGCGCCGCTCCGCCAAGAGCGACGGCAGAGCCGGGCGTCGGCTCCTCACCCGTGTCCAGACGGGTGGTCTTCACCGGCGCACCGACCGGCAAGGTCGAGACCGCCGCCAGCCTGCGCAGCGCGTGCTCCACACCGGCGACCGCGTGGGCCAGCCACAGGCGGTGCACCAGCACCTCGGCGTTGACCTCAGGCCACGCCAGCAGATCCGGCTCCGACGCCGGATCGACGTCGCGGGACAGCACAGCCAGGAGCTGCGCGCCCAGGACCTCGGCGTCGCGGATCACCTCACCGAGGCGGGGCAGCGGGGCGAGCGGGTTGATGCCCGGGACGGCCGACGGACAGTGCGCAGCGGCAGCCGTCCCGGGAGTAGGAGGAGTGTTCACGCCACACCGGCCAGGTCGATCTCGCCGAGGTCGTGGCCGTCGGCTTCCCAGGCCTCCGCAGCCGTCGCGCACTCCGGGTGCCGGTCCATCGCGGCGCCGATCAGGTCGAGCATTTCGACGGTTTCACGCAGCCGCTCGTCCTGGCCGGCGAGGTCGGCGCGCAGCTCGAAGATCATGGCGCGGGACATCCCCCACCACGCCTGCATCTGCCGGCCGACGATGGCGCCGTCATCACTGGCGCGCATAGGCCGGGAGTACGCCGTCGTCTTGCGGGTCCGTCGCCCGTCCTTGCGGATGTAGGTGACGAGGTTCATGTCCTTGAAGACCTCGGTGTAGTCCTTGGCCGCGCCGCCCTGTGCCCACCGCGCCACGACCTCGCCGGCCCACGGCTCGTCGGTGTCGATGGCCTCGTAGACGCGCCGGGCGATGGCGGCGCTTATCTCGTGCTTCGGCCTGTTCTGCTCCTGGCCGGATTCCACGAGCTGGCGGACCAGATTCCAGTAGGGCTCGTTCACCGCATGCCTCCGGTCACGACGCGAAGCCCGGACGACTGGCGGCGATGTGCCGCCGCGACCTGTTCGCACCAGCGGTTCATCTCTTGCAGGAAGGGGCGGATCGCATGGTCGAACTCGACCGCGTAGACCTCGGCGACGCGCTCAGGCTCGAACTGCCAGATGTCGTCGGAGCGGGCCAGCACGGCGGAGAAGTTCTTCCTGAACCGCGTCACCGTGCCTTCCATCTCGGCGTCCAGCTCGTCATCCAGCTCGGCGAGACGGTCGGCCGGAAGTTCGTCGGCTGCCTCGGCGGTGTTCTCAGCACCGTCGCGGCTTTCGCCTGCTGCGCCAACAGCAGGCGGGAGGCCGGCCGACCGGCCCTCACCCGAGGAAGGTTCCGGGTGGTCTGTGGGCTCTGGCAGCCGAGGCTTGGCCCGGGGCTGCTCGCGACCCAGCGCGTCCGGGCGGGTGGCCGGGCCTTCACTCTCCGCGTTATCAGAATTGATGACGTCTCGAAGGTCACCGGATACGGTCGCCTGCGACACCCCGAGCGTCTCGCTGATCTGCTTCTGGCTCAGCCCCTCAGCGGCCAGTCGGGCGGACAGTTGTGGCCGGTCGGCGCGCGGCACGATCACTGCGGCGCCGCTGTATTCGGCCTCGCGCATCTCGTCCCATGACTGATAGCCGAGGGAGATCCAGGCGCGGCCGTTGATCTGCCGCACGATCTCGTTGGCCGCAGCCTCCAGGCCGCGCTTGGTCTGCTCGACGGACTCGCGTGCCTGCTCAGCCGTGAGGTCCGATGCGACGGTAGCGACGTCCGTCATGACGGACGCTCCAGGCTGAGCGCGTAGTTCTGTGCGTGGTCGGCAGACTTGTTGCCCGCCTCAATCCCGGCCTGTCCGAGGACGTACACGACGACGGCCGGACTTGCATCGGCGTACCACAGCTCGATTGCGCTCCACATCTCGCCACGCGAGGCCCGGCGCAGCCCCGGCCCGCCATCCTCGGATGGGATCCAAGAAGCGATGTAGCTCGTGAGGAGGCCGGTCAGGTAGCCGAGCCCGAACGCTGACTTGTCCGGCGAGCGTCGGACCACGACCGCGTCGAGCATCTTCGCGAGTACGGGCTTGGCGTCCTCGGCGGCGATCATCGAAATCAGGTCGGCGAGCGCCAGCGACGCCTCGCGGTGGCGGAAGAAGAGCTGCATCTCGGTGGGCACGTTGGGGCCGGTTCCGCACGGGTAGTCGGTCATGCCACGCGCTCCGCCGGGATCAGATCCGAGACCGGAACCTTCAGCGCCGTGGCGATGTCGGCCAGCTCGTTGATCGAGATCGGGGTGGCCCCGGCAAGTCGCCGGTGGAGCCACGCCGTCCGGACGTTGAGGCGCGCGGCGAGGTCGACCTGGGTGACGCGTTCTCGCGCCATGACGGCGCGGACTTCCGCGGCCGCCGCATCCTGGTACGTTGGGATCTCGCTCATGGGTTGAACATTCTCACGCCACACGTTAGATGTCAACATGACGTGGTCACATCTCTCCGTGACCTGTTGACTATCACCCCGTGTGTGAGCAACTATGCCCTTATGACGATGGCGCACACGGGGCGTGAGGTTCCGCTCAACACAGGCGTGGCTGCGGAGATCCGCGCATGGATGGGCCGCAACGAGAAGACCCAGGCAGAGATGGCCAGGCTGCTCGGCGAAAACGAGATGTGGGTCTACCGCCGGATCCGGGGCAAGCAGCAGATGACCCTGGCGGACCTACAGCGCATCGCTACCGCGCTCGGCGTCTCGGTGCTCGACCTGCTCCCAGCCCAGGCGTCCCGACCCACGGGACGGGCGGGCGGCGGATTGAGCCAAACGATAGTTCGGGTTGAACCAGATCTTCGGCCGCGCACCGGCAGCCATGTGGCCACCCGGACCGGGCCACTCAGCCACGGCCGGCGCGACACCACCCGACCGGTATCCGCCATCCCGGCAAACCTGCGCAGGCCCTCACCCACCAGGCCACCCGCACGGTCGACGCCCAGGCGAGAGCCCTGAGACCACGATCGAGTGACCACCTCAAGCGGGCCCCGGCCAGTGTCGCCACACCACCCGGAGCCCTTGACCGCAGAGGAGCTGCGACCCATGGACACCGTAACCACTCGACCGGCCCACGGGATCAACCTCATCGATGAATACGCCCAGCATCTACGCGACCTGTGCCGCGCGGCCAGCACCATCGGCACCTACCTCGACGTGCTCCGGCGCATGGACCGCGACCTGCCCTACGGGCTCGTCTCCGCCAACCACGACGAGCTCAAGGCGTGGATCTACGTCGACGGGCACGGCAAGGCCTACCGCAAGCTGTGCCGCACCGTCGCCCGCGGCTTCTTCGGCTGGGCCTGCGACCCTGCCTGCGAGCACCTGGACTTCAACCCGGCCGGGATGCTGCCCCGGGTCGCCGCACCGAAGGGTCGGCCCAACCCGGTCGCCACCGAGCAGAAGATCGACATCCTCGCCCGCGCGGCCCGCCCCTACCGGGACTGGTTCCTCATCGCCGCGCTGGCCGGCGCCCGGTGTACCGAGATCTCCAACCTCGACCGGGAGCACATCGGCGAACGGCGCACCCTGCTGCACGGCAAGGGCGACAAGCAGCGCCTGGTGCCGACCCACCCGGTGATCTGGGAACTCGCCCAGCAGTTGCCGCCCGGCCCGGTCGCGGTCGAGTACCGGGGGCGGCACCGAGGTGAGCGGCTGACCCGGGAGCAGATCAGCCACCGCGGCAACTACCGGCTGCAGAAGACCCTGGGCCTGGCCGGGGTGCACATGCACCGGCTGCGGTCGACGTACGGCACGGAGGCGTACGCGACGACCAACAACCTGCTGGCCGTGCAGCAGCTCTTGGGCCATGCCTCGCCGGCGACCACGCAGATCTACGTCGAGGTCGGCGACGAGGCGATGGACCAGGCGGTCGCCGGGATGCGCGCCGCCTAGAGCCGGTTGGCCCGGCGCTGCTTGCGGGCGACGGGCCCGCTGTTGCGCGGTTCGGCGGCGGCCGGGCCGCCGGTGGTGGCCACCTCGATCCGGGGTTCCCGGTTCGGGTCGAGGTGGTCGGGCCGGTCGACGACCAGCACGCCGATGTCGCGGCGGGCGTACGCCTCCTCGACCTCCTCCCAGGTGCGGGCGATGCCGATGACGGTGTAGCCACAGCGGGCGCAGTAGGCGTGGCAGCGGGCGAGGGCGTCGGTGTAGTGGCCGGCGGACAGTAGGGCGATGGGTATGTAGATGACGGCGGTGATCACGTGGTCTTCCCCCGAGTCGTGAGAGATCTTCGAGTTAACCGCCCGGTAACTGCAGAATGCATCATCCGTTACGGCATCGGGTGGGTGGTCCGCCGCTCCGGGCTCGGCCCTCCCGCCACACCCGCATCACCCATCCGGCCCACATTGGCCACGGCCCGTTGTGATCTAGCGACTCAGCGCGAACACTGCGACCGCACCCTCCACATGCGAAGGACACCGTGATGACTCAGCCGCCGATCGTCCCCGGCCAGCCGCAACCCACCCCCTACGCGTACAGCCCACCGCCGCCCGGAGGCCCGCCGGCGCAGGCGGCGAAGTCGAAGACGGCGTTCTGGCTCCGCGGCCCCGGCATCATCCTGGTCATCGTCGCCGTCGGCCTGGCCCTCTTCGGCATCGTCGCGCTGACCGGCGGCCTGAAGGCCGGCACGGCCGCCGACGACGACCTCAGCGTGACCATGACGTCGTGCGAGTTCACCGGCTCGGACTCGCTGCCGTCGGCGAAGGTCGGCCTCACGGTCACGAACAACGGCGACCGCACCCGGTCGGTGACGATCGGCATCGAGTACCGCGACAGCAGCGGAGCCCGCATCGACACCGACACGGCGCGGGTCCGCAACGTCGCCCCGGGCGATACGGTCCGGACCGAGGAGACGACGCTGCTCGACGCCGGCGCGCCGACGGGCCGGTGTCAGATCACCAGCATCCGCTGAGTCAGCTCCGCGCCGGCTCGACGTCGAGCGGGTGCTCGCCGTGGGGTCCGCGCCATCCGCAGGTGCCGTCCTCGGGGTCCGGGGTGCCGTAGCACCGCTGCCCGGGCACGTGCGGGGTGGCCGCCGTTGCGCCGGTCACGGACGGAGGCGTGTGCAACAGCTTTGGCGCCAGCGAGAACCCGCCGTCGGCCGGCCGCACGTAGAAGTCGCGGACGGCCCGGTACGGCTCGACCACGACGCCGTGCAGCAGCACCCACCCGCCCTGGTGCTGCTGTACGTCCCGGACGTCCATCACGAAGTCGTACTGCCCGCCGGGCCACAGGATCGTGACGCGCTCGCCGCGCGCCGGTAGCCCGGCCATCACGCACGCCCCGACCAGCGGCGGCGCTCGACGTCCCGCCACTGCTGCGCGTACTGCCGACCGGCGGTGTAGGTGACGGCGGCGGCGCGGGCGGCGCGCTCGCTCACCGCGCGCCGGGCCCTCTCGGCGGCGCACGGGTATGCGTCCATGCCGCACCGGCAGTACGTCCGCCATGGCGCCCACCAGCGGTGGCGCTTGCCGTGCGTCGGATACGGATCTCTCATCGCTGTGCCTCTCACCCTGAGGCCGCCGGCGGATGTCGGCGGGACAGCGGGCCGGGGCCGCGGGTGGCCGCCCTTGGGTGAGGCCCCGGCCGCTATCGCCAGGAATCTTACGCACAGACATGTCGTGGTGACAGGTGATGAACCATAAGTCATCCCGTCAGGTAATCGGCACATAGCGTCCGAGTCATGGCAGATCGGCGGATCCCGCGGCTCATGGGTCAGCAGGAGATCCGTGAGAGGTTGGGCTACTCCCGCCAGCACACCGCGGTGCTGATCAACGCGAAGGGCTTTCCGGACCCGGCCGTCGATTATCTGGCGATGGGGCGGATCTGGCTGGCTGAAGACATTGAGGCGTGGATCAAGGCGCGGCGGCCGGGGCTGGCCGAGGATCCCGAGGGCGAATAGGGCCGGGCCGAGAGAGCGCTCTCTAAGCCCGGCGTGCCCGGGGGCGCCACCCCCGGGCGGGTTACCGCCGGACCGGGCGGCGGCGGTAGCGGCGGGCCGTGTTGTAGAGCTCCCATGCCAGCTCCGCGTCCCGGAAGCCCCGGCGCATCCGGAAGACGATGTACTCGCTGCGGCGCATCTTGCGGCGGCCTCCGCGGCGGCGGATCTCGGTGGGGCTGGCGAACTCGGCGGCGACTCCGGCCAGGCCTTCGTTGGCGAGGATTTCCTGGTGGGTGGCTTTCTCGGTCCGTGTCATCGTCATCTCGATCTCCCCTGTCTCGTTCTCCCTTATGTAATAAGTGTACCCCCACGAACCCAGGCAACGCAAGAGGTGGAGCGAGATTTCTGGGGGAACATTAATGCTTGCGCCCTGGGGGTTGGTGGGGGTACAGTAAGGGCATGAGCGAGACAGGGAAGCAGCCACCGGGGCGACCGGTCACCACCGGAACCACACCGAAGCGAGGCATCCGCATCGCGGACGACCTGTGGCTGGAGATCACCGAGACGGCCAAGGTCGAGGGCACGGACGCCGCCAGCCTCACCCGCGCCTTCTACGCCTGGTACCTGCGCAGGCCCGGCGCCAAGCTGCCGCAGCGGCCAGACCTGGCGGCCGGGCGGTGAGCGCGCCAAAGGAGCAAGGGACGAGGGTCCCTCTGGCTGCCCGGCGTACCGCCGTTTACCGGTTCTACGACCCGGAGGGGCAGTTGCTCTACGTCGGCATCGCGGACGACGTGATGGCCCGCTGGAGGTGGCACTCGAAGCACTCGCCGTGGTGGCCGCTGGCCGCACATGCCGATGTCGTCTGGCGCAACAACCGACAGTCCGCAGAGGTCGAGGAGACGCAGGCGATCCGCAGCGAGAGGGCGGTTTGGAACGTCGCCAAGACCGGCGTCACCCCGAAGCGCAACGTCCGCATCGGCGACACCTGGACGCAGGGCGAGGCCCTGGCCAAGCAGCTCGGCGTATCACGATGACCGCCTACGTCGAGGAGGCGTTGCGGCGCGAGAACGCCCGAGTTGAGCGCGCCACACGCCGGGCGGGGTGATCCGGGCACAGCGAAGCGCCGCCCCACCTGAGCCCGGAGGCTTCAGGTGGGGCGGCGCGATGGTGCTTGGCGGGGGCAGGGGCCCAGGGTCGGCCAGCGTGTTCCGGCGCTCTGCGCACCGTAGGTGAGCCGGTGGCGACCCCTGCCGTCCGTGGATCAGGCTACGGCATCACACTGCGCTCGGGCTGTCGTCGGCGCCGAACGGCGCCGACACGATCGACGTCAGCAGCGACAGCACCGCCGCGCCACCCGCGACCCCGGCCGCGAGCGGCAGGTCCACGTTGATGACGTTGAAGCCGCCGTCCAGGGCCCACAGCCCCAGCAGGGCCTGCGCGGCACTCTTCGCCGCCCTCTCGGCGGCCTGCTTCCAGAAGCTTGCACTGAGCATGGTCAGCCCTCCTCGGGCGTGAAGGTGAGCGTGTACGCCTTGCCGACGTCGAACCGGTCGGCGACCGCGCCCTTGAGCGTCATCGACAGCGACAACGACGGGGTGTAGAGCGACCACTCCTTGTTGCGGCCGTCGGCGTAGTCGGGCAGGAAGCTGACCTGCACCTGACGGTTGTCGCCCTCGCCACTCTCGTTCTTGAGGTGGCAGGTGACCTTGGCGGTAACGGACATGGCTACTCCGATCTTGGGATGCAAGGAACGGGCCGAAGGTTCGGCATACGGCCCGGCTGTACAAGGAACGCCTCAGCGGGTAAGCGCCACCGCGACCGCCACACCCAGCGACGCCAGCGCGATCAGGATCGTCAGCGAACTCAGCGGCCAGCGGGTCCGCTCGATCGCCCGCAGCCTGCCCTCGTGATCCAGCAGCTTGTCGTGCGCACCGACCAGCGGCCTCAGGTCCGCCTCGTGCTCGGCGATGATCCGATCCGCCTGATCCGCGCGGGCCAGCGACGAGTCCACCCGCGACGTCAGCGTGATGATCTGCCGGTAGATGTCGGCCAGCGTGATGACCACACCGCTGCCTGAGTCGGGCGTGCTGGTCACGTCGGCGAACCGGCGGCGAGCTCGCGCAGCGCGCCGACGATCGCCGCCTGCAGCTGCTCTGCCGTGACCGGCGTGTCCGCGGGCAGGGTCGCCGCTGCTAGGGCTCCCACCTGTGCTGCGAGGGCGTCCACCCGGTCCCGGACCTGGTATGCCACTGTCGCCGCGACCACCGCCCGGTTCAGCGCGTACGCCGGGCCGAACGTCGGGTTGCCCTTGAAGCCGGCAGGGTCCGGGTTCTGCACACCGCCCGGCTTGACCTTGCCGGCCGCGTCGACGCCCGGGTCGTGGGCCAGGACCGCCACGGCCAGGGCCTCGCGGCCCGCCGCGGACTTCGCCCACTCGGTCATCCAGGCGGTGAACTCGGTCTTCGTCACGTCGTCCTCCTCGAGCAGCCCGAACGGGCCGTGCTTGTTCCAGTAGTAGGCGAGGTCACGGACCTCGAAGTGCGCGTGCTCGGTGTGCGCGTTGGTCCCGCTGTACGCCCGCCACGTCCAGCCCCACGACCGCGACGCGACCCGCCGATTCCAGATGACGTTCTGCAGCCGGTCGTCGACACCGGACCGGTGCCGGGTCACCACCACGGCGACGATCTCGTCGAAGGTGCGCCCCGGCCACGGGCCGGTCCTGTCGCAGTCGAACGCCCGGACGGCGCCGGCGCTGTTCGGGTTGTGCTTGCTGGACGTGGCGGCGTGCGCGGCGTCACCGATCGTGCCGTCCGACCGCTTGTCGCGGTCCGGGTTCAGCGTGTTCAGCTCGGCGCGCAGGTCGACCAGCGCCGGCGCCAGATACCAGTCGGCAGCCATCAGCGGATCACCCCGCGCTGCACGAGCTGGGCCAACAGGTCGGCGTTGCCCTTCTGCACGGCCTCGGCGATGCGGGCGTCGAGCTCGCCGTTGACGCGCCGGCCGATGGTCTCCAGCGTGGACGTCTGCGCGGTCGTCTCCGCCTGGAGCTGCTCGACGCGGCCGGACACGCCGCCGGCGACCGCGGCGCCGCCGCCGATGCCGCCCAGGATGCTGACGACCGCGATGATGGCGGCCGAGTCCCAGTCGGTGAACGCGGCCAGGCCGGTCGTGACCGCGCCGAGCACGGCGATCAGTCCGACCGCCTGCCAGGTGAGTGTCTTCACGGTGCGCCTCCTCAGGCGGTCTTGATGGTGGTGAACGCCGAGCCGGCCTGCACGTTGGTGTTGTTCGCGGACGAGGCGTTCTGCGCCCACTGCAGGGACAGGTTCCCGGCGACGGTGACGACAACGCCCTTGGCGACCTCGCGGACGACGGAGTACGCCCCGGACGTCGACGAGTCGTAGATGGCGTCCTGGGTGTCGGAGACGTAGCCCCGCAGGGTCACCTCTGCCGCGTCGTTCGGGGCTGCGGTGTTCGCCGAGCCGGGGCCGATACAGGCGCGAGTGGTGGACGCCCACGTGCCGGTGAACGCCCACCGCGTCTTGATCTTCTGCGTGGTCGTGGTGGACAGCGTGTAGAACATCACCAGCTCGATGTCGTACGTGCCGATCTCCAGGGGGATGCTCACCAGGTGCGTGTCGTCGGCCAGCGTCGTCGTGGTGTTCCGCGACTCGACCGCCGACTTGGTGTAGGTCAGCGGGATGGTGGCGATGATGTCGTTGATGTCGGACGCGTAGATCGGATCCCCGGCGAAGACGGTCACAGCGCGTACCTCCCTGGCGTGGCGACGTGGATGGGCTCTCCCGCGTCGATCGTCTTGCGGACGCCGTCGACGCCGCGGGTCACGGTGGCGGCCTGGTCGTAGGCGCCGGACACCAGCGACGCCGCGCCCATGCTGGTGACGGTGGACCGCTGCCCGGCGATGACCACGTCGTACGGGGTGCCCGCGGTGGACCACAGCTCGAGCTCGTTGACGGTCCGGAACGTGACCGCGGTGTCCGCGAGCCCGAGCGCCGTCTTGACCGTGGTCGACGCGGAGTCGTAGCGGGCCACGCCGTCGTCGTACTCGCCGCCGGCGAACTGCTGATCGGGGGCGCAGACGAACACGATCCGGCGCGCGATCGGCCAGCCGATCGTCTCCGTGTAGCCGAGCACGTGCAGCCGGATCGTGTACTCCCGGAACCCGGTGATCTCGATGACGTCGCCGATGTCGACGGCTTCGACCTCGGCCAACTTCGACGCGTCCAGGGCGGCGAGGTTGACGGTCACCTGCGGGAACCGGGGCAGGTTCACCGTGCCGCGCCGCAGCCACCAGTTCGCCACCTGCGGCAGGGTCGTCTTGTCGTCGAGGTTGACGTCGACCCGCTGCTTGTACTCGCCCGCACCGTCCGGCGGCGCCTGGCTGCCCAGCGGACTGGTGGAGTCCTCGGCGGTCGCCTCCAGGCCCTGCCGGTCGGCGGCCGTCACGATGTTGTGGGTCCGCAGGTCGTCGGTGACCTCGCGGGGCGGCGCGGGCAGATCCTCGGGCGTCAGCGTCAGCGCGGGCGTCAGGTTGTAGCGGTCGACCCGGCACAGGAAGAAGATCGCGGCGTCCGTCCGCAGGTCGTAGATCAGCCCGTCCTCGGTCTGCTGGATCTCTTCCAGGTGCTCGGACAGTGTGGCCACGGGCTGCGCGCCCATCGGCATCGACAGGGCCCAGTTCGTGCTGACGTAGCTCGTGATACCCGCAGCCGTGAGCAGCCGGTAGAAGCGCTCGGCGGTGCGCTCTCCGAGATGCCCGGTCCACGCGGAGATCCTGGCCACGCCGTACAGGTCGACACCGCCGTCCGACCCGACGTCGACGGTCAGGAAATGACCGAAGGTCGACCCCTCGGGTACGTCGCCCTCTGCCGTGCTGGCCGAGACCGCGGAGCTGTCGAACGACCCCGGCGCGTGCGCGAACGTGCCGGACATGAACCGGCTCTCGGTGTTGTCGACGTTCGTCCAGTTGACGTACAGCGTCGTGGTACCGCCGGAATACGTGGCGTCGACCGTCCAGAGCGTCCACTCGGTGAAGTCGTAGTCGTCCGTCGTCTTGGTCACGTCGAGCCAGAAGCCGGGCGCTACCGCGCTGTTCGACCCCTGCAGCTGGATCTCCCCGGTGCTGGGCAGGATCACGATCTGGAACGCGTCCCCGGCGCCGCCACCACCGGAGGTGTTCCAGGAGTACATGAACGTGTCTGCGGACGTGAGCGGCTCGAGGCGCTGGACCCAGGAGTGCTGCCATCCGGTCGTGCTGGTGGACGACGGGGTGACGCCGGTGTAGAGGTTGACGCCGCCGTTCTCGTTGATGTCCATCAGCGGGGCGGACGACGGCGGGCAGCTCTGGCTGTCGAACTCGACGCCACCGGAGAACGCGAACCCCTGTGGCCCGGGGAAGGTCGGCTCGGGCACGGCGGTGGTCCGCGGCTGCTCTGCCGGAAAATAGGCGGTGACGTTCGACAGGCCCTCGTTGTACGCCCGGAACGCGGACTTCAGCGGCTCCGTCCACTGCCCGATCCGCTGCAGCAGGCCGCCGCCCTCGACGTCTGTCCAGGCCCGGCCACGCCGCGGTATGCGCCGGAAGTCCCGATCCTGGTCGCTCGACCATGACGACGCCTCGACGACACCGCGGACTTTCCCACCCACCGACACCCTGGCCGGGGTGTTCCGCCCGGCCTTGTCGTACAGCGGCGACTCCGGGTTACTGGTGCGGTACCGGTCCTCGCGGTTGTCGAGCTGCGCCGTGATCTGCGCCGGCCGCGGCGCCGGGGACTCGTCGCCCTGCCCGCGCCTGATGGTGATCGGGTCGCCCGAGAAGACGTCATCGTCGACGGTGATGTCGTGCCAGGCGGCGTCGTAGTAGAGCTCGAAGGTGACGTCCTGGCTAGGCATTGGCGCCGCCGAGAACACGCTGAACGTTGCCACCACGGCGACGAATCGCCCGGGCCAGGATCTCGACCAGCACGTCATCGAGCTCAGAACCTCCCGACCGGATCACGATGTCGCCACCGCCCCGACCGGCTGGGGTTACGGTCTCACCGGCCATCGCCAGGATGGGAACCTCCGTACCCGGCGCGCCCGGCACGATGCCGCCGGCGTGGAACTTCGGCAGATTCGGCACGGAGATGTGGTAGCCGCCGATCCCGGGAATCCATCCGGGCACCGTCCACGACAGCCGGCCGATCGTGTTGTTCCACGCGGTCGAGATCATGTTGAACGCGGCCCGGTACGGGGCGGAGATGAACCCGGCGACCTTGGAGAACGCCGACCCGATCCAGCCGGGGATCTTCTTCAGGAAGTCCCACGAGTTCCGGGCCGCGCGGGTGACCCACGACCAGGTGTTCCGCCACGCCCGCTGGAACCAGTCCGTCTTCGTCGCGATCAACACGATCACGGCGATCAGGGCGACGATACCCAGGACGATCCACGTCAGCGGAGAGGCCAACTGGGCCGCGTTCCACGCCCACTGCGCGGCCGTGACCAGCGCGACCACACCGACGACGGCGGTCAACAGCGGCGTGATCATGTTGAGCTTGTCGGCCCACTGCTGCAGACCGGTCGGGTTTGCCTCACGCAACGCATCGTTGAGGTTGAGCTGCGCGTCCTTACCGTCCCGGACCGCCTGGGTCGCGTCGTTGGCGTACTGCTTGCCGTCGACCAGCGCCTGATTCGCATCGATCCGGGCCTGCTCAACATCCTCCAGGGCCTGGTTCTCGTCGTGGTTCGCCTGCGTCAGATCGAGCTGCGCCTGCTTCGCCTCGTCGGAGTTCACCCCGAATTCCTTGACGGCTGCGTTGTACTCGTCGAACGCCATCTTGGAGTCGAGCTGAGACTGAGTCACATCGATCTGCGCCTGCTTCAGGTCCAGGCCGGCCTGCCGACCGTCCGCCTGGGCCTGAGTGAGGTCGACGGTGGCCTGCTCCAGGTCGATCGCGGCCTGCTCGCCGTCGAGCATCGCCTGCTCGACGTCGGCGTTCGCCCGGGCCAGCCGCGACGCCCGCTGCGCACCGGCCTGCTGGAAATCGGCGAGGCCCTGCACCGCGCCAGCGGCGGACTCGATCGCGTCGGTCATGCCGGTGACGCCGGCGCCGAGCGACCCGATCTTGTCGTTGAAGGACTTCGAGGACTTGCCTGCCTGGTCGAAGTCCGTGCCGGCGTTCTTCGCCGCGGCCGCGACGTCGTCAGTCGCCGCCGTCGCCTGCTTAGCCGCCTTCTGGAGCTTCGCGGCGTCCCCGGCGAACTCCAGACTCATCGTGTTGGGCATCAGTCCTCCACCAGCCCCGCGTTACGGACGACCGCGGACAGCGACTTCTGCAACTGCGCCTCGATCCGGGGGCGGATCCGCCGCAGCGTCGGGTAGATGTAGCGGCCCTCGCGGATGAACTCACGCTTGACCGGGCGGCCCTTGACCCGGCCCTCACCGCCGAAGTCCAGCCACGGATACCAGGGCGCCTTCTTCCCGCCGGCCGCGACCCGGGCGGAAGTGCGCGTCGACCGGGCGACCAGGGAGCGGCGGGCAGCGCCGGACACCGCGGGGATTTCCGGCCTGGTCTCGTCGACGAGCAGCTGCGCCGCGGCGTTGAGCGCCAGCCGCAGCTCCTTCGGGGCGCCGGCGTCAACGGCGCGCAGGCCCTTGTTGAGCGCGGCGAGGCCGGTCACGGAGACCTTCAGCTCTTCCACCCGGTCACCCCCTCTTCGCGTTCTCCAACTCGATCTGCTGCGCCCGCATGGCGTGGAACACCTTCCACGTCTCGAACTCCGCGTTCGGCATCCGCCGACGTAGCTCTCCGACGGTGCCGATCTTCAGCCAGTCGGCCAGCTGGTACTCGAATCCCAGGTCAGTCGTCTCCAGCTGCTCCCGGATCGCTTTTGTCGGCACCCTCGCCGCGCCCGCTCAACGCCTTGATGTGGTCCATCAGGACTTTCAGGTCGCCGTTCGCCCCCGACTTGCGCTGCCACTTCTCGACCTGCGCCAGGGTCAGTTTCGGCTGGACCACGCAGGCGACGACCTGCCTGCGCTCGTACAGCGCGATGTCGGTGAGGACCCCGTCGGAGTCCATCAGCCCCTTGGCGCTGAACATCGACTCATACCTGGTCAGCCCGCGGACTCTGACCTTCTTGCCGGACGGCAGGGTCAGATCCTCGCCGTCGCCGAGGTCGCCCTCGGCCAGCTCATCGGCGCTCGCGTACTCGGTCATGCCTGGTCCGCCGAGTCCCAGTCGTCTGACGGCTGAGTAGCCAACGCCCACGTCCGGTACCCGGCCACCGGGGCGGTCTCCGTGTAGCCGGTGATCACCGCGTCGAAGCTGTCCTGCGGCAGGCCGCTGCCGGTGCCCTCCGGCCGGTACACGATGGTCACCTTCGTGCCCTTCAGCGGCTTCAGGACGGCCCGCGGACCACCCGCAGCCGAGTCGTACTTGCCGGAGCAGGAGAACGCGCCGGTGCCCAGCGTCGGGTCGAACACCAGACTGTTCTTGCCGTACGTGGTGTTGTCCTCGGTACCACTGGACTCCTCGCAGCTGCTGTCGGTGCAGTACTCCGAGACGTCGTTGCCGTCGATGATGATGACGGTTTGCTTGCTGTGTACGCGCGCCACGATGCCCTCCCTTACGCGCTGGTGCCGACGATCACGACGTCATAGGTGACGCTCGTGCCCGAGGACGAGTTGGTGATGGTCAGCAGGTCACCGGTGGACGCGGTCACGGCGACCTTGCCGTCGGCCGGGCACGACCACATGAAGACGCCGCCGGGCGGCACCGGGATGCCGTCGCCGGCCGCGAGGAACAGCGGCACCCCGTTCGACGCGGGCCGGGTCACGTTGACGTTGTTCGTGTTCGCCGTCGCCGCCGAGATCAGCACCGCACGGACCTCGACGAACGTCAGCGTGGTCCCGTACGCGTTGGCCAGCGACCCGGCCAGGTCCAGATCCTCGGTGCCGGACGCGGCCAGGGTCCGCTGGTCGTGGAACATCAGGTCTGCGCTGTTCGCGCCGGTCCCGTTGGACAGGTCGATCTTCGTCTTCTTCAGGAACGCGTCGGTCGGGGTACCCAAGTCGAGTACGTTCTTGTACACCGCGTCGATCTGCGCGGTCACGGTCGTCTTCAGGGTGGTGGCCATCAGGTCCCTCCAGGGCCGACTACGGTGGCTTTGAACATGGCGGTCAGGTAGGGCACGGCGCCGATCTTCTCGACGTCGAACTCGGCCGACGTCACGGTGAGGTCATCGCACGTCGTCCAGGTGTGCGCCTCCATGTGCGCGATCACCGATTGCGGGCCGGCATCCGCCGTCCACCCGGCGACCGTGTCCCGGGCCGCCCGGGACGTGGCCTTACCGACGACCAGCACCATCGGCAGGTCCGTGTATCCGGTCTCACCCTGCTGGTATGCCTGCTGGTAGTCGACCGACCGCGGGTAGGACACGTACCCGGCCGGCGGCGTCAGGCTCTCTACCGGGTAGTCGAACACCCGCAGCCCGGTGATCCCGGCCAGGACTGCCGCAGCTTCCTTCATGACGTCGTCGAGCCTCATGCCGCCCACCACTTCCGGCGTAGCGGCTTCAGCGACGTCCGGAAGTCCGGGTCGAGCTGGGCCAGCAGCCGCAACTCGCCCTGCTCCTGCGGCGAGCCGGAGATGCCGAACGGGCTGTCGCGGCGCGCGGCCAGCCGGGCTCCCTGCAGCATCAGGCCGGTCTTCGCGACCGTCGGCCCCACCGACGCCGGATCCCAACCCCACAACGCGGTCACGGTCAGATCCCCGGTGAACGACGTCGCATCAGAGCCGAAGATCAGCCGCTCATACGGGCGGCCCTTCTTCACCGCGTTGACCGGCCCGTACGTGTGCCCCGTGACAGTGGTGCCGTCCTCATCGACCACGGTCAGCCCGGTCACGTCCTGCACGTCGTCGACGACCAGGACGTGCGCGCACAGATGCCGGTCGTAGACCGGCGTGTACGTGCGAGCCTCCAACGCGGCGACCTGCCCGAACTGACGGCTCGTGTGGTCGTCAATGTTGCGGGACACGGTCGTGATCCAGAGCGCGATGAACACGTCGTCGGCGGCGTCGTCGATCCGCAGATACGACTTGAGCTCAGCAGGCGTGGCGTAGTCCGGTGCCCAGGTCATGTCCACGTCCCCGGGGTCCCGCCGGCGGTGCACAGGTGCCATGCCCCGGCCGAGTCCAGCACCACATCACCGGCCGCCCACGTGCCCGTGGCCGGCGCCCCGGCGGTGGCCTTGAATCCGGCGAAGACGACCGGGCCCAGCGCGTTCTTCGACCCGACACCGACCGTCCCCGCGGTCGGGTCAGCATCCAGGACGTACGTGCCACTGAACGCCGACTCGGCGCAAGCCCACCGGCCGAGCGCGTGCGCCAGCGCAGCCCCGGACTCCAACCGGGCGTAGTTGCGCTGGGTGCCGGTGCCACCGGCGCCGGACCACACCGACAGGAACAGGTCCGCCCCGGCGCCCTCCAGGTCGAGGTCTGTTCCGGAGGTCCGGAGCACGTAGCTTTTCGTCGCCCCATCATCCTGGATGGTGACGTTGCCGGTGACCGTCCCACCGGTCACCGGCAGGTAGTCGGAGACGTCACAGGTGTTGAAATGATCGGCCATCGTCGCCCTCCCTGTCAGCTGACCGTTGCCGGGCCGTGGTTGAGCACACGCCACCGCAGCGGATAGAAGCCGTTCGTGCCGGCGTAGATCGTGCCGGCACCGCCGGAGTTGACCGCGAAGCAGATCGTGACGTCCCCGTCGACGATGTCGTCGGCGTCGGCCACGAAGTCGAAGACGGTGCCATGGCCGGCGAACCCGGCAATGTCCGGGTAGAACGACGGGTCGCCCTCGTTCGCGGGCGTGCCGGTGCCGGACGACCCGAACCGGACCAGCGCCGCGGCGGCGCCGATCACCGCCAGGTCGATGAACGTCCCCAGGTCGGGGTCGACGACCATGCCCATGATCTCCACGGACAGGTAGTCGCCGACCGACGCCGGGATGACCAGGGTCGGACCGCCGGTCAGCGCCGCCCACGCACTGGACGTGTTCTGCGGGGTGAGGTTCCCGCTGGTGACAACCGACCGTTCCACAACCAGGGTGGTCCCGCCGCCTACGTCGGAGGCGTCACAGGTGTGGAAGAAATCGGCCATCACGGCACCAGGTTCGCTGACACCGTGTAGGTGATCGAGTCCGTGTCGGCGTGCGTCATCGTCACCCGCCACGTCTGCGGCAGCACATCCGACGCGGACGCGTTGGCCTGCACGGCGATCCCCGGATACACCTTCAGGACGGTCGTGCCGGTGGCGGTGATCGCGTCGCCGGTGAGGATCGTGTACCACGAGTCCGATGCGGCGTCGTACGCCTCGACCACGGGCACCACCGACGGTGTCGCCGTCACCGCGGTGACGTCGATGACGAAGTGGCCGCCGCGCTCGGCACGCCGGTTGACCTGGGTGACGGCGGTGGGGGTCGCGGTCCGGGCGGCCGACGGGTAGAGGGTCCGCGCGGTGCCGACAGCCTGCGTCATGCCGCTCCTTCCGGTTCCGTTTTAGGTGCCCCGGGGATCCTCCCGACCAGTAGGTTCCCGGGGACGGTGTTCGCTTCCTGCCAGCTGGTGCCGGTCGGGTGGTCTTTCAGACTCGCGGCGGCCAGAAACATGCGCCGGTGATGCCGTATTCGCGGGCCTGGTCCTCGGTGGCGAACAGCACCACCGACGTCTTCCACTCGCACGCGAGACCGTCGTTGAGCACCTTGACGTTGACCGTCCAGCCGCCCTGCGTCCGCTCGCCCCACACGCGGGTGACGACGGCCGGAGCGGTGTCGTCGCCGTTGTTGACCTCCGGGGCCACACCGACGAGCACGATGCGGCCCTTGCTGGGGGTCTGCATCAGAGGACCCCGGGGACGCCGAGGACCGTGCAGTGACAGACGAACGTGTCCGTCGACCCGGACGAGGTGACCCGCACCCGCAGCCACGGACGCCCGGACTGGAGCTTCACCGAGATCTGCGAGAACGCATCCCCGGTGGTGACCGCGAGCGTGCCGGTGGTCACCGCCGTCGCCGGGGTGCCGATGTCACCGGCGTTGTCGTCGGCGTCCTGGATCACCCACGTCAGGCTGTCGGTGGTGCCCGCCGTCGACGCGGTCAGGATGACCAGCACCCGGTCACCGTGCACGTACGTGTAGCCCGGCTCGGTGGAGACGACCGACGCCAGGTCGATGTCGTTCGGCGTACCGAAATCGAAGGATGTGGTGGTCGCCGTGCTGATGGTGACCTTGGACGTGCCGAGGACGTGCAGCTCAGGGGAAATGATCTCGCGGGCGGGCATGCCTGCTCCTTACTTGGCTACGACGTGGACGGCGACCTGGGCGCCGTCGCCGGTGAGAGTGCGGGCCACGACCCGCAGATAGCGGACGACAGGGCTTTTCGTGCCGCCGCCGGAGGCGACCATCGGCGCGCGCAGGGTGGCGTCGACCAGATCGGCCCAGTCCGAGCCGTTGATCGACCCTTGCAGCGCGACCGTGACCGCCGTAGCGGCCGGGTTCGGGGCGATCTGCAGCCCGAACCGGTCGGTGCCGGCCGCCGGCCGAGACGTCGACTCGGGCGTCTCGGCGGTCAGCGTGAAGTCGTAGTTGTAGACCGGCATGTCACTGCTCGCCGCACAACGCCGAGTAGGCCTGCGTGTTCTGCTGGGTGGCGTCGGCCCGCATCCAGGCGGTGTACTCGATCTCCCGCTCGTTCGCCCGGTTCCACGGGTTCACCACGACCTCGATCGACCGGACCCGCCGCAGGACGTAGCCCTCGAGGATGTCGCCGAACGCACCCCAGTTCACCGTGTTCGAGTCGATGTCGATGTCCGGCAGGCCCTGGTCGATGGTGTACGGGTAGTCGAGCAGCATCCCATCCGAGGCGGGGTCACCGATGGTGGAGGTCATCGACCGCCACAGCGGGTCACCGTTCGAGTCCTTGATCTGCCGGATCGTCTTCAGCGACGAGTCGTTGAATACCCACCTACCGTTGGCCCGGTAGGCCGGATCCACGGAGTGGATGAACGTCAACAGGTCGTCGTAGGTGATGCCGGCGGTGTCGTCGGCCGGCTCGATACCGGTCAGGCCGTAGACCAGTCCGAGGGGCTGAGCGACGCCGTTGCCGTTCGCGAGGTCCGCGGCGAGGCCGCGGGCCAGCCGCAGGCCCATCAGCCGGGCCAGCCGGCTCTCAAGGTCGAACTGCTGGTCCTGGATCAGCTCCCGCGGGAGCCGGATCGGCACGGACGATGGGCCGCCCGTCTGGTAGGTGTACGCCCGGAGCTCCTTCTTCCCGAACACGACCGCGTTCTGGTTCGCCGGCGCGGTCGACTCGGGAACCACCTCGGCTTCGTTGGCGACGTCGTCGACGGTGGGCCACTCGATGGTGTTACCCGTGTCGGTGTTGAGCTGGTCGCAGATGTTCGCGATGCCGCCGAACGCCTGCATCCGCTCGATGATCTTGTTCCGGAAACCGGGCGGCACCAGGAAGCCACCCTCGGAACCGACCGAGGAACCCTGCGCCATGTTCGGCCGCAGCTCCGTCAGGTCCGCGTTCGGGACACCGGTGCGCAGGAACGCGGTGAACGCCTCCTCCAGGCCGTTGTCCGGCCGGGCCGGCGCGACCGTGCCGAGCGGCGCCACCGGAGCACCACCGGGGACGCCGGGACCGGTGGCGGGCATGTTGTACGCGTTGTTCCGCGCCATGACCTGGTTGGTGCGCTGGGTCGTGACCAGCTCCGCTTCGAGGGCCTCGTACTGGGTGACCTCCTCGTCGGTGAGGGTGCGTCCCTCGGCGGCGGCAAGCAGCGCGTTCATTGCCGCCTGGATCTCTTCGATGGTCCGCATCGTCATCCTTTCCTGAGGTAAGCGCGGGCACGTGCCCTGACGAGCTGGCTGGCGCGGTCCTCCGGGGGCGGAGGTGGCGCGTTCTTGGTTTTGTTACCGATGACCGTGTCGGCGAGGCCGGCCTCGACGGCCGCGGCCGCCGGGTACCAGGTGGTCTTGTCCATCGCCGCCAGCCAGGCGTCGACCGGGCCGCCGGCGCGGGCCTGGTAGATCTCGGCTGCGGACTGGTCGATTCCCTCGAGGACGTCGGCGGTCTCCCGCAGGTCGTGCATGTTCCCGATCGCGATCCCCGACGACCGGTGGATCATGATGCGGGCGGCCTGCTCGACGGCGATGTGGTCGGCGCCCTGCAGGATCACCGACGCCGCCGACGCGGCGATGCCGGTCACGACGGCCTCGACCCGCGACGGGTGCCCTTTGAGCGCCGAGTAGATGTCCAGGCCGTCCCAGACCAGACCGCCCGGCGAGTTGACCCGCATGTCGATGATCGGGGCAGTGATCTCGGACAGCGCCCGCACGAACTCGGACGCCGGCGTATCCCAGCCGATCGTGTCGTACACGTACACCTGGGCCCGCTCTTCGGCCTGCCCGGTGACCCGGTACCAGCCCTGCGCCGAGCCGTTGCCCGGGGCCAGGTCGGCGGCGTTGCGGAAGCCCAGCGACCGGGCCCGGTCGGCGAGCGCGGTCAGGTCAGGCAGTGAGCGCATCAGCGGGCTCCTCAGTCGGTGCGGGCTCTGTCGCGGGTCCGCCGAGGAGGACGTTCCCGCCGTCGAGCGGGGCAAGGTTACGGAGGGCACGGCCTTCGTTCCGGGTGATCAAACCCCCGGCGACCTGCTTCAAGATCAGGTCAATCTCGGTCTCGACGTTCGGACGCTCAAGGCCGGCGAAGTCGAACTCGCACCACCGCTGGACACCCAGCAGCCTGGACAGTCGCTGCTCCACCCGGGAGGTCCACGGAGACAACGTGAACTTTCCCAAACCCCGGTTCTGCTCGTTGACGCCGGTACCCCACGACGTCTGCTTGTCCGTCTGCATCAGCAGGTGTGGCGGCACTCCGAACCATCGGGCGATCTCCTCGATCGAGAACTGCCGGGACTGCAGGAACTGCGCGTCAGCGGCGGACATGGTCCACGGGGTGAAGGTCAACTTTCGGTTCACCACGGCGATCGAGCCGGCGTTCTCCCAGCCGAGCATGTGCCGGTTCAGCTCCTGCTTCGCCACGTCCAGCTCGTCTTTTTCGAGGTCCTCATCCGGGACTGCCAGGCCGGACATCAGCGCACCGTTGGAGAACATCTTCGCCGCGGACCGCTCACCGGCAATCGCCGTCCCGAAGCTGTTCCGGGCGATCGTCAGCGGCGACAGGCCCTTCAACCCGTCCGGGGACTGCGCCGAGATGTGCGTCAGCGTGGTCGCGTCGTGCACTGTCTGCCGGCCCCAGATGTCGGTGACCCGGTACCACTTGTTGCCGACCGGCCACACCTTGTCCTCCGGCCGCGGCCAGAACACCTCAACGTGCAGCGGGTGCTGCGGCATCAGCGAGAACAGCCCACCGGCGCCGTTGTACACGTGCAGCAGGTACGCGTTTCCATGCAAAAGCAGATGAATCATGATCGTTTCGACCCACTCGAAACGGGTCATACCGGAGAGGCCGCCCTGCGGGTCGTCGAACACCGACGGCACCCGATCCAGGCGGCCGGCCCGCTCCCGTAACGTGCGTAACGGCAGCTGCGCGATCGTCCCCGAGATCAGCGACACGGCCCGGTATACGGCGGACAGGCCCATCGCCGTGCCCTCGTCGACGTGGACACCGGAGTAGTTGCCGCCGCCGGCGGCCATCATCGCCGACACGATCGACTGCGGAATGTCGACGTTGGCGCGCGGCGCCAGGTCCGTCGACGAGCCCGGATCGGTGGCGGGCGCGTCGGGAACGTACTGCTCCCTGCGCTGCCACGGCCACCTCATGGCGCTGAGGCTACCTCATATTGAGGTTGCCTCGGTATCGTCAAGTCATGTCCGTACGTGACGCCGTAGACACCGCGCTTGCCGCCGAACCCGCCGGCCAGCGTGACGTCGCCACGGCCGAACTCGCACGGACGTACGCCACCCTCATCGACCAGGCGGCCCCCGCGGCGAAGTACACCAAGGCCCTCGACTGGCTGACCCGCGCCGCCGCCGACGACGAGGACGACGACGCCGGCCGGCACATCGACACGATCCGCGTCGCCCTCGCCGCGCACTCCGTCGCGTCCGACCTCGGCCCGAAACTCCTCGCCGCGCTCGAAGCCCTCCTGCTCAGCCCCCGCGCCAGGGGAGTCGCGATGAAGGGCGGCACCGATGGCAAGCCCGCAGCCAGCCCGCTCGACGAGCTCGCGGCCCGCCGTGCTGGGATCGGTTGTCCCCCGGCTGTCCACCCCACCACTGAGGGACTTGTCTGACCCTGCCGCCTCGTGGGGCTACGCCTTCATCGCCTTCTGCGACCTGATCGGCTGGCAGCTCGACCTGTGGCAACGGTGGCTCGCGATCCACCTCGGTGAGCTGTTCCCCGACGGGTCGCCGCGCTACCGCAAGGCCATCATCCTGGTGGCCCGGCAGAACGGGAAGACCGTGTTCGCCCGACTGCTGATCCTCTACTGGATGTTCATCGAGCGCGTGCCCTACGTCCACGGCACCCACAAGGACCGCGGCGAAGCCAAGAAGAGCTGGCGCGAGGCCATCGACATGGCCGAGTCCGTGCCGCTGCTCGCCGCCGCACTACCCCCGGACCACGCCCGCCTGCAGATCAGCGAGGAGGACTTCTGGAACGACTACGGCTCGCACTACGGATTCTCCGCGCCCAACCGCAAAGCCGGCCGCGGCAAGACCACCCACCGCGCCCTCATCGACGAACTCCTCGAGCACAAGAACCGCGACTGCTGGAACGCGCTCATCCCCGGCATGAACGCGCTCGCCGACGCCCTGGCCGTCTGCATCACCAACGAGGGCGACACCTCGTCCATCGTGCTGCACGAGGAGTACGACGCCGCGCTGGAAGCCGCCGAGACCAGCGACCCGGAGACCGACACGTTCCTCGCCGCATGGTCCGCGCCGGCCGGCGCCGACCCCGAAGACCTCGAGGCCCTGGCGTGCGCCAACCCGAGCCTCAACCGGCCGCGGCCCAACGGGACCGGACTGACCGACCGGGCGTTGCTCGGCGAGGCCAAGAAGGCCAAGCGCGCCGGCGGTCGGACGCTGGCCGAGTTCAAGATCGAAATGATGTGCATGCGCATCGACCAGCTCGACCCGGCCATCGACCCCGAGCTGTGGAAGAACGCCGGCACCGACACGCCGCTCAACCTCGCCGAGCACCGCCGCGCCCTCGCACTGTGCTTCGACGTGAGCCTCGACGGCAGCCACGCCACCCTGATGGCCGCCGCCATGGTCGACGGCATGGTCCACCTCGAGGTCGTGAAACGGTGGCATGGCTTCGGCTGCACGGCCGCGCTCCGGGCCGACCTGCCCGACCTGGTCCGCACGCTCAAGCCGCGCGTCCTCGGCTGGTACCCCGGCGGGCCGGCCGCCGCCGTCACCACCGCGCTGGCCGAGCGGCGCGGGCAGTGGCCGCCGCGCCGGGTCACCGTCGAAGAACTCCGCGGCACCGAGGTACCCGCGATCTGCATGGGCCTCGACGACGCCGTCAAAGCCGACCAGGTCCGCCACCCGAAAGATCCGATGCTCGACCAGCACGTCAAGCAGACGCAGAAGCTGAGCCGCGGCGACCAGTGGGTGTTCGTCCGGCGCGGGAGCGGGCCGATCGACGGCACCTACGCCGCGGCCGGCGCGGTCCACCTGGCCCGGACGCTGCCGCCGCCACCGCCACCGCTCGCCGTGGCGTAGGGGCAACGGCGGGACCCCCAGAGGCGATCTGAGGGCGACCCCGCCGCCCTATCCGCAACAGCACGGGCGCGACCCGCCTGTCCCGCGGCGACGGGCCCAGTTTCCCACAAAAAAAACCAC
>Ga0326597_10001313_pt1 | contig 40635 bp, 29 predicted proteins | sample RVTome_12_FD_203789 | JGI IMG/M metagenome (GOLD analysis project Ga0326597, IMG submission 203789) | Soil microbial communities from uranium-contaminated site in the Upper Colorado River Basin, Wyoming, United States - RVT100D185 | ecosystem: Environmental > Terrestrial > Soil > Contaminated >... | reverse complement strand
CGCGTCAGCGGCAGGTTGAGGGAGCACACGCAGCGGCGGCAGGTCTGGTCGGTCCGGACGTCGAGCTGGTGCCGGAAAGCGACCGCCTCCGGCGCGTTGATGACGCCTTCGAGCCCGGCGTCGCCGATGCGGCCGTAGGGCGCGTGAAAGAAGCACGGGCGGACGAGACCGTCCGGCTCGAGCACGGCCGAGACCCAGGGCGCGTTGCAGCGGACGGCAGGGAACTCGTCCTGCCCGACCAGCGCGGCGTAGTAGCGCCGCAGGCCGAGCAGCGACGACGGGCTGTTCTCGATGAACCCCGTCTCGATGTCGTGGGCGCAGGTTTCGAAGAGGGCGTCGAGGGCCCTGTCCAGGCGCGTGAGGTCCTCTGGACGGAGCGCAATCTCGGCTCGCCGCTCGGCGTCCCACGGCTCGGGCCGGTTGAACGCCGTGCTCGACACGTCGGCGGCCAGGAACGAGATCCGGTCGAGCCCCAGATCGTGCGCGGCCTGCACGACCGCGACGAGATCGCCGCAGTTGCGGCGCTGGATGACCGCTCGCCCGCCGATCGGGAGCGCCGCCGATCGCGCGCGGAGCGCGGCGACGCCAGCCGCGATCCGGTCGAAGCCGCCGACCACCCGCCGGATCTCGTCGTGCGTCTCTCGATCGCCGTCGATCGATACCACCACGTCGTCGCACAACCGGGTCACGTGGGCGGCGTGCCGGTCGAGCAGCAGGCCGGTCGTGACGAGCGTGATCTGGATGTCGACGGCGTGCAGGCGCTCGCACAGCGTCCACAAGTTCGAGTGCAGCAGCGGCTCGCCGCCGGTCAGCATCACGCGGCGCACGCGCAGGCGGCGGATGGCGTCGAGATGGCGGTCCAGGTCGGCGACCGGGATCTCGCGGCGCTCGGCGTTCGCCTTCCAGATATCGCACATCACGCAGCGGCAGTTGCACGTGCTGTGCACGCTCAGCGCCAGGATCGGCAGGCTTCGCAGTCGGCCGGTGGCGAGGCCCGCCAGGCGGCGGAGGGCTTCGGCGGGTCCGGCGACGGGTCGCCGGCTCACGCCTCTACCTCGAGGCCCGGCTCCGGCACCGACGAGGTCCCGAGCCGCCACGCGATGGGCGCGGCCACGAGGGACGGCCGGCCATCCACGCGTGCCGTTTGCGACCTGGTGCGCGACGCCGCGAACACCGCGCCGAGCGCCGTGTCCGCGACGAGGGGACGGCCGCCAATCATCACGAGGCGGACGTCCGGGCGCCGCGCGCCGACCACGGCGTCGAACGGGTCGGCCGCCGTGCGCGCGAAGACGGCGATGTCGGCCGGCGCGCCGGGCTCGAGCCGGCCGGCGTCGGCGAGTCGCAGCACGTCGGCCGCGTCGCTCGTGACGGCGCGCACGAGCGCCCGGGCGTCGATCTGGCCGGTGGCGCGTGCCGCCCGCAGCTCGGCCAGCAGGTCACCGTCGGCGCTCAGGCGCGAGTCGCTGCCCAGCGCCAGGCGCCCGGCGGCGGCGAACGCCGCCACGCCGGCGGTTTGCCCGAACAGGTATTGGTTGGAGGAGGGGCACCAGACCAGCGCCGCGCCGCGCTCGACGGCGCGCCGGCGGTCGGCCGGCATCAACCCCACACCGTGGACGATGACGGTGTTCCCGCCGACGCATCCGAGCCGTTCGAGCTGCAGCAGCTCCGCCGCCGCGGCCCAGTCCACGCCTTCGGCAGCGTGGATGATCCACGGCCAGGTCGCCGGGGTGGACCGCTGCGACGCCGCCACGCGGTCGCCGTCCACCTGCAGCGAGTGGCTCCAGCCGTAGCGCCGCACCACGCGCACGACGAATTGGCGGCGGAGCGGTGCGTACAGCGGGTTGTGGTGGCACACGGTCGTGACGCCGCTCAGCAGGTTCTTGAGGCCGCCGGCGAACAGGCGGTCGCCGAGCGTCTCGGGCCGGTTGAGCGCCAGGGCGGGCTCGGTCGCGAACCGGGGCTGGAAATCGGCGATCCACTCCCGGACGTTGGCGTACCGGTCACGCCACTTCAGCCGGCCGAAGCTGTTCAGCTCCAGATGGTCGTGTGCGTTCACCAGACCGGGAGCGATGACGGCGCCGTCGCCCGCGACGACGCAGTCGCCCGGCCGGGGCCGTTCTCCGATCGAGGCGATCCGCCCACGCGCGACGCGCAGCGACGAGGCGACCTCGCCCTCGGGCGTCAGCACGGAGACGTCCACGAACGAGATCGTGCGGCAGAGCACACGCATACTGGAATCGGGCTCGGTGCCTGGTGCACGACGCACACCGCACCTCATGGTCGTCTCGCTCGGACGACGAGCACCGCCGGCCATCCCTTGAACTCGCTGTCGAAGTCGATCGCCGGCTCGTCGATCGACTCGACCAGGAGCCCGGCGGCGCGGCACGCGGCGACGTGGTCGTCGAGCGAATGTCGGCAGTGCCGGACGGCCAGCCGGCGGCCGCGCGCGTCGGTGAACGTGCGCCGCCAGCCGGCTTCGGCGCCCCGCGGATGCAGGTCCGAATAGACGGCGCAACCGCCCGGTTTCAGCACCCGCGCCACGCCGGCCAGCGCGGCGTCCAGCTCGGCGATGTCGCCGATCGCGAGCCCGCAGACGGCCAGGTCCGCCGCGCGGTCGTGAAACGGCAGCGCCCGCAGATCGCCCCGCACGAGGCGCGACGTCACCTGGCTCGCGCGGGCGAGCATCTCCGGCGACCCGTCGAGACCGACGATGCACGCGGCGCCGAGACGCGTCAGGATGGCTGTGTAGCGTCCCGACCCGCACCCCAGGTCGAGGACGGTGAGCCCGCGCACGTCTGGCAGCCGCGCCAGGACGGTCCGTTCCTCGGTCTCCATCAGCCGGTTGTGCGCGCGCGGTGGATACCGGGACGCCCACATGGCGTACGCCTCCTCCGGCGCGACCTCGCGCGCGGGGGGTCGCCAGAGCCGCCGCAGTCGTCCCGGCGCCATCTCAGAACCCCGTGGTCTCCGGCCGCTGATACCCGAAGACGGCGTGGAAGGCCCGCAGCTCGACCGGCCAGCCGTACACGCGCAGCCGGTACCGCCATCCGGACAGCGCCTTGAGCAGCGCCCGCCGCAGCGGCGTCAGCCGCGGGTCGGTCACGGTGGGGTAGTACGCGTTGAGCACGCTCTCGAAATCGCGCACGGCGGACCTCCAGCCCGCGTGCAGCCATGGGGTGTGCGGGTCTCGTCGGAGCGCGAAGTGCCGCCAGTCGCCGCGCGTCCACTCGTCCAGCGTCTCCGGGAACCGGAATCCCATCGCGCGCGCCGTGTCGTACAACGCACCGTCCAGCGGCACGGGCGAGTAGGTGTAGAGAATGATCTCCGCGTCTGGGTTGATCGCCTTCAGGCGGCGCACGAAGGCGGTCGTGGCCCGCACGTCGGCCACCGGATCCGGCGGGTTGCCGACGACGAAGGAAAACTCCGGGACGACGCCGTGCTCGCGCATGCGGCGGGCGAGCGCGAGCGTCTTCTCGGCGGTCGCCGTGCCGCCCTTGTTCATTCGCGCCAGCACGGCGTCCGATCCGGACTCGGCGCCGCAGAACACCATCTTCAGCCCGCTCCGGCGCATCCGCCTCCACGTGTCATCGCGGTAGCGCATCAGCTCGTCGACCCGCCCCAGCGCCCACCAGGCGAGGCCGCGGCCGGTGATCCGGTCGGCGAACTCGGCGACACGGGGTTCCGAGATGAAGAAGTCCATGTCGTGGAACTGCACCGCGTCGATGCCGTACGCGCGCTGCTGGGCCTCGAGGATCGCGGCCACGCGCGCGGCGGACTGCGCGACCCAGCGCTGGCGTGACATCTCGACGACCGCGCAGAAGTTGCAGCCGAAGGGGCAGCCGAACGACGAGTGGTGCGCGCCGACCCGGTCACCCAGGTAGTGCGCGTGGAGGTAGCGTGGCATCGCCACGCGCGCATACGGCCAGTCGGGCAGCTCGTCGAGCGGCGTCAGGGGGCGCCGCGGCGTGCGACGGATCGTGTCCCCCTCCTTGTAGCTGATGCCGGCGATGTCCGAGAGCGCCCCGCCGCCCGCGATCGCGCGCATCAGCTCGGCGAACGTCAGCTCGCCCTGGCCGTGCACGACCACGTCCACGCTCGGGTCGCGCAGGCAGGTCTCCGCGTGCTGCGAGGGGAAATAGCCGCCCCAGACGATCGGGACGCCGGGAAGCAGGACCTTCAGCTTTCGCGACAGATCCAGCGCGCGGGGGAGCTGCGGCCCCGGCATCACCGTCACGCCGATCGCGGTGAGGCGACGCAATCCGTCGAGATCGAGGAGGCGCGCCACGGGATCGTCGACGAGGTTGCCGTCGACGATCTCGTAGTCGAACTCCCCCTCGAGCCGCGACGCCAGCGCCAGCAGCGACATCGGCAGCGGCTTCTTCGACGAGGGCGTGCTCCACGGATTGAGGAGTGCGATCATGTCGGGCTTCAGGCCTCCGGCTTCAGGCTACAGGCGTCGGGTCCCGGCGCCACGACGCCGCGATGTCCGAGCCATGATTGCGTCAACGCCATGCCGACGCGGCCGACGGCGGCCGAGACGGCGGCGCGCGCGGCGCGCGCGTACCGCCCGCCGTGCCAGTGGCGATGTCGCGCGACTTCCGCCGTCATCCAGCGCCGCGCGAACCGGTAGTAGCGCGGCCCAGGCCGGCCGGCGACATCGACATCGCGATCGGTCGTGGAGGCGAAGTCGCCGGGCTCCACGAGGCGGTCTTTCACCGATTCGTAGTACGGCGTGCCCTTGATGGGGTACGCCACCGTGGTCAGGAACTCGTCTGGCGACGACCGCTTCAGGTGCGCCACGGTGGCGGCCAGGTCCTCGTGCCGCTCCCCGTCGTAGCCCAGCATGATGAACATGCCGACCCGGATGCCGCGCGTCTGGAGCATCCGCGCGGCACGCCGGACCTGCTCGACCGAGACACGGCGGTCCATCGCGTCGAGCACCCGCTGCGACCCGCTTTCCGAGCCGATCCACAACCGCGCGCAGCCCAGGCGGACCAGCGCGTCGGCCACCGGCTCCGTGATGCGCTCGGCCCTCGAAATGCACTCGAAGGGCACCCGCAGGTTCCTCGCCGCCATCTCGGCGGCGTACGCATGCAGGAACCCGTGATGGATCGTGAACACGTCGTCCGCGTACCAGAGCCTGTCCGGCCGGTAGCGTTCGACGATGTGCGCGACCTCGTCGGCGACGCGGACGGGCGAGCGCCGCCGGTGCGTGTCGCCGAACACGGATCGGCTGCACCACGCGCACGTGTACGGGCAGCCGCGCGCGGTGACGAGCGAGACCGAGCCGGCACCGTGCCGCGCGCGCCAGGCGCGCAGGTACGCCTCGACGTCGATGGCGTCGCGATCGGGCCACGGCTGCGCGTCGAGGTCGGGCAGCAGGGCGCGAGGCGGGGTGCGGACGACCGCGCCGGTCTCGTCGCGGTAGACCAGTCCCGCGATGTCCGCGAGGTCGCGCGCGCCGGGCCGTGCGACCAGCCGGGGAACGAGCGCCTCGAGCGTCCGCTCGCCCTCGCCGACGACGATGACGTCGGCGCCGCGGGCCAGGTACTCGTCCGCGTGGTACGGCGGGTCGGGTCCGCCGAGCACGATACGCGCGCCGACACGGCGGCAGGCGGGAATCAGCCGCAGCGCCTGCCGTTTCGTCATCAGGTTGCAGTAGAGGCCCACGACCGCCGGCCGCTCGCGCTCGAGGCGCGCCACGAGCGCGTCGACCGATTCGAAGGTGCCGTCGAAGACGCCGACGCCGAGCCCGGCGCGCCGCAGGTGGGACGAGAGATAGAGGATCCCCAGCGGCGGATAGGGCCGCATGATCTCCCGCTCGACGGGATCGTCGGCGAGGAAGTAGGGGTGGACGAGTAGGAGATCCATGTCGTCTCTACGGTGAATACATGCCGTTCAACGGACGGCCACTTGCCGTTCAACGGGTGTCGACGTGCCGTTCCGACTCACGAGACAGCCTGCCGAGGACGGACGAGTTCGACCAGGCGCTTCTCGACCGGCCAGGCGTAGACGTCGCGCGCGACGCGCCAGCGCGACGCGGCGCGCAGCGGCCAGCGCCAGGCGCCGCCAGACCAGGCCTGGCGCACGTAGAACGCGAAGCGCTCGATCCGCCGTTGTTCCGCCCGGGTGAGCCAGGGGCTCTGGCCGCCGACGTAGTCGAAGTCGGCCCAGGCCTCCAGCCCCCTCGGGAACTCGTACCCGCGGCGGCGTGCCAGGTCGGCGATCTCGCTCCCGGGGTACGGCCGGTAGTAGAACACCGGCGTCTCGAACGCCGGGTGCATGGCGCGCAGGCGCTTCACGAGCGCGAGCGTCTCGGCCAGGCACGCGTCCGGCTCGTCCGGGAAGCCGACGATGAAGTTGAAGATCGCGCCGACGTCGCGCGCCGCGCATCGTTCGGCGGCGGCGAGCACCTGCTCGACGGTCATGTCCTTCTTCATCCAGTCGAGCATCCGCTGCGATCCGGACTCGACGCCGATCATCACGCGGCGCAGCCCCGCCGCGACCGCCTTGTCGAGCAGCGCGTCGCTCAGCCGGCACGCCTGGTCGGCCCGCATCGTCGCGGTCCACGCGACGGAGAGGCGCCGGCCGATCAGCTCGTCGCACAGCGCGTCCACGCGGCCAGGGCTGGTGAAAAACGTCTCGTCCTGGAAGGCCACTTCGTCGCAGCCATGCCGCGCGACGAGGGCGTCGATCTCCCGGGCGATGCGCGCGGGCGCGAGGGCCGTCCAGCCGCGGCCGTACACGAACGGGTCGGCGCAGAAGCCGCAGCGGAAGCGGCAACCCTGCGACGACATGTAGTCGATCTGGCGGCGTCGCTTGAGCTCGAAGTAGCGCTCGACGTCGACGAGCCCATAATCGTGCGCGGGGTAGCTGTCGAGGTCGGCGAGCGGGCGCGGCGGCTCGACGATCACCCGGCCGCCGGCGCGGTGGGCCGTGCCGCGACAGCCCGCGAGGCCAGCGCCGGCCGCGAAACGCTCGACGACTTCGCGGAACGTGTCCTCGCCCTGTCCGATCACGACAACGTCCACGGCCGGCTCGTCGAGGCACTCGGCGGGGAAGAGCGACGGATGCCAGCCTCCCCAGACGATCGGCAGGTTCGGACGCGCGGCCTTCACGGCGCGGGCGACCGCCAGCGCGTCGCGGATCGGCGCGCCGGTCAGGACCGAGAGACCCAGGCACAGCGCCCCGTCGGTCTCGGCGATCGCGCGTCCGGCCGGATCCGGCTCCAGGCGCCCGTCGACGATGTGCACGTCACAGCGATCGCGGTCGAGCGCGGACCCGACGGCGACGAGCGCCAATGGCATGGTGAAGAACACCGCGCGCGGGTTGTAGAGGACCACCTTCATCGTTCGGCGCGCTCCAGTTGGCGCAGGCGCGCGTGCAGCCAGGGCAGCCGGGCCGCGTGGTACGCGGACACGGCGGCCTTGCGCAGGTGCCGCGGTTCGAGCGTGCGCGGCCGCGCGAGGCCGCGCGCAGCCTCGCGCCACGCCCGGCGCATGCGGAACTCCGCGTGCGTCACGGCGTGCAGCGCCCGGTAGAACGTCGTCGAGTACGGTCCGCGGTACAGCATCGCCAGATCGTCGGAGTCCACCCAGTTGCGCTGCTCGCGCAGCTCGGCCTCGACCCGATCGTGGAACGCCGTGCCCGGAAGGGGATAGGACACCGAGATGCCGATGTCGTCCGGTTGGCAGCGCCGCACCATGTCGAGCGTCATCCGGATCTCGCTCCAGGTCTCGTCCGGGTAGCCGAACTGGAGGAAGAAGCCGACCTCGATGCCGGCGCTCTTCAGCAGGCGCGTCGCGTGCTCGATCTGCTCGATGCGGGTGCCCTTGTCCATGGCGTCCAGCACGCGCTGCGAGCCCGACTCGGCGCCGACCCACACCGTGCGGCACCCGGCGTTGACCAGCCCTCGGACGACCGACTCGTCCACGAGGTCGACGCGCAGCAGGCACTTGAACGGCCGCGCGACGCCGGCCGCCGCGACGAGCTCGCCGAAGCGCGCGATCCAGCCAGGCTTCAGCCCGAAGATGTCGTCGGCGAACGCGAAGTGGTCCGGTTGCCACGTGCGGACGAGCCAGGCCATCTCCTCGACGACCCGCTCCGGGCTGCGGACGGTATAGCGTTGGCCGTAGATCGGTCTCGCGCACCAGTTGCACGAGTACGGGCAGCCGCGCGTCGTGACGACGTTCATCGAGAAGTAGCCGTGGCGCTCGCGCCAGAGCCGGCGGTAGCGCTCGACGTCCACCAGGTCCCAGGCCGGGAGGGGCAGGCTGTCGACGTCCCGAACGAACGGGCGCGCCGGCGTCCGGGTCAGCGTGCCGCGTGCGTCGAGAAACGCCAGGCCGGCGATCTGCTCGAGCGGCGCGCTCGAGCGGCCTGTCAGCGCGTCGGTCAGCTCGCCCAGCGTGATCTCCCCTTCGCCCGTGACCACGGCCACCGCGCCCCGAGCGAGGTACAGCCCGGGGTCGCCGGTCGCGTCCGAGCCCGAGACGACCACCGGACAGCCGCGCTCGCGTGCCGCGTCGATCATCACGAGCGCGGCCTGGCGCATGCGCGCCAGGCACATCTTGCTGAGGTAGTTGAAGCTGTCCTCGTAGATCACGGCGAGACGGGGACGCCAGCGATCGAGCGCCGCGGCCCACTCGGTCTCGGACGCGGCGAGCATCGCGTCGAACAGCGCCACCGAGTACCCCCGCGAGCGCAGGTGCGCGGCCGCGTAGAGCGTGCCCAGCGGCGCGTAGGGCTGCTGCGCGTCCCGCAGCTTCGGATCGAAGCGCAGGTAGTACGACTGGCCGAAGAGCAGGTCGATCATCGATCTAACGTGGGGCTTCGCCCCACACCCCGGCTCGGTCGCTCGCGGGGCCCCATCGCCCCGCTCCGCTCCCTCGCGGGCCGCGCCGTGCGCGGCCTGTAGCCGTGCTTGCGAGGTATGTGACCCGTTCGTACACATTCCGGCGAGCAAGCACGGCTAGGGCTTCGCCAGCTCCACGAGCACGTGGTCACCGAGACGGCTGAACGGCGCGAAGCGGCCGATGGTCGAGTCCGCCGCCGCGGCCGCGCGGCGCACGACGCGGGGCAGCGACAGCCATCGCCGCTCGAGGTAGGGCGGTGGCGTCAGCACGCCGCAGCCGACGATGCGCCCGACTGACAGCGACGGCCTCGCGACGCGCGCCACGTCGGAGACGCGGTGGTAGAACGTCGGCACCGGGATCCCGGCGACGTTCACCATGACGGGCGGCGGCTGCAGGCGGCGGAACGCGCGCGCGCGGTCCGCCTTCAGCAGGAACCAGCCGATCTCCCAGAGACAGGTGCGGGACAGGAGGCACACCAGCGCCCGGCCGCCCGGCCGGAGCCGTTCCGCCGCGAGGCGGCCAAGCGGCTGGAGGTCCGGCACGCAGTTGAGCGCGCCGAAGTTCGACACGATCGCGTCGAACCGGCACGAGGGGCCGAGATGCGCCTCCAGGTGCTCCAGGCCGCAGCACAACAGCCGGACGGCGTCGCCGCGCCGCGCGGCGGTGACGCGCGCGCGCGTCCGTTCCAGCATGCCGGCCGACGGATCCGTGGCGAACACCTCGACGCCGAGCGACGCGAGCCAGGCCGTGTCGATCCCCGACCCGCACCCGATCTCCAGCACGCGCATGCCCGGCTCGAGCGACGCCTGGACGATCCGCCGGACGGCGTCGCGCATCGTGCGGAACAACTCGCCGCCGCACAGCTCGTCGTAGTGCGGCGCGAGGCGGTCGAACGCGCGCACGGCCGCGCTGATCGCGGAGGGCGCGGGTCGCGTTCGCGGCATCACAGCCATGGCGCTCGCGGCTCGCTGGCGGTCCGTCGCGTCGCCAGCTCTTCAAGGCCGATCCCGCCCCTCACGACGGCCGGCCTGGGTTCCGTCGCCGGCGCCGTCCCGGCGCGGCCCGCAGCCCGCCGGTAGATCTCCAGCGTCTCGCGCGCGGCGCGGCGCCACGAGAACTGCCGCGCCCGCGCCCGCCCGCGTCGCGCCAGTTCCACGCGCCGGTCGCGCGACCGTGCCACCGACACGAGCGCCTCGCCGAGCGCGTCCACGTCCGTGGCGTCCACCGTCTCGGCCGCTCCGGCCGCGATCTCGGCGAGCGAGGAGTTGCCGCCGACGATGACCGGCACGCCGCACGCCATGGCCTCCATGACGGGAAGGCCGAAACCCTCGTGCAGCGACGGGAAGACGAACAGCTCCGCGAGGTTGTAGATGGCCGGCAGGTCGTCGAACGGCACGTAGCCGGCGAAGCGGATCGCGCGCCGCAGACCGAGGCGCTCGACGCGCGCCTGAACGTCACGGGCGCGCCACCCGTAGCGACCGATGCACACCAGCGGCCAGGGCAGATCGCCGGCCCGGTGCCGACGCCCGTACGCCTCGACGAGCCGCAGCAGGTTCTTGCGCGGCTCGATGGTACCGACGTAGAGCACGAACCGCTCGGGCAGCGCGTAGCGTGCGCGCACCGCCTCGAGACGCGTCCGATCGGCGATCGGCCTGAACGCCGGCGCCGCCGCCTCGTGCACCAGGTGCACCCGCTCGGGCTCGACGCCACAGAAGTGGATGATGTCGCGCCGGGCGCTCGACGAGACCGCGATCACGGCCTCGGCGCGCCTGGCCGCCTGCGTGATGAGCGGCCGGTTGAGGAGCACGCGCTTCCAGGGGTGATAGCTGGGAAACAGACGCAGACTCATGTCGTGGATGGTCACGACCGTCGTGATGGGTGAAGCCAGCGGTATGATCTGGTTCGTGAAATGGACGACATCGGGGTCGATCAGATGCAACAGACGCGGCGTGACGAACTGAATCCAAGGCAGCCGGAACGGCATGTTCGTGACCCCCATGACCCGTACCCATTCCGGAAGCGGTCGCGTCGTCTGGATTGGACGGTTGGAGATCACGACGATCTCGTCGGTGCCACCCGACTCCGCGGCAAGATGGTGCAGCAGGTGCTCGGTGTAGTACCCGACGCCCGTCCGCCCGGGCCGGAGCGTCGTGCCGTCAAACGCGATCCGCACGGGGCTCTCCGGTCGAGGCCGCCCAGGCGGCGGCGAGGCCGAACGACGTCCAGATGACCAGGTACGTCGGCGTGAAGGTGAGAAACGAATCGAGCAGGCCGTGCGCCAGCACGGCTGCGACCGCCGCGGCCAGGCCGAGGAAGACCGGCAGGGCGTCGCGGCCGACGCGCGGCCACGCACGGCCCATGGCCGAGACGATCCGCCAGAGCAGCCACACGAGCGGCAGCCCGCCGACGAGCCCCGCGCCCACGAGCAGCTCCAGGTACATGTTGTTCGTGTGCACCCGCGCGTCGGCGCGGTCGATCCCGGCGAACTCGCCGTGCAGCAGCCGGAAGTTGTCCGGGCCGAACCCGGCCAGCGGGCGCGCCGCGATCATCCGGAGCGCGATGCCCCACAGCGTGAGCCGTCCGAGCCGGACCTCGGCCAGCGGCATCCCGGGCAAGGGCGGCGGCAGCGTGCCCACGGCGTCTCCGGAAACCTCGACGGCCGTCAGCGTCGTCAGCGGCGTCTCCGTCCCGAACCACAGCCGTTTCTCCAGGACGATGTCCCACGCGATGAGATAGCGGCCCGGAACCGGCGGCGCCTGCACCCAGGCGTCGACCGTTGTCTGTCCGCCGGGCGGCACGTCCTGCGGGAAAGCGGAGCGCAGGCCGTCGAACACGACGACCTGCGCGCCCTTCGCGTCGAGCCAGTGGTGGGACAGTCGGAACGACGGGTCCGCCTCGGTGCGCCACGTCGCGCGACCGTCGTTGCGCACCGTGAGCGGCACCCGGGTCATGACGCCCGTGGCCAGCCGGAGCGACACCGGTGCGTCGAAGGTCGCGCGGTACCACCCCTCCTGCCCGTCGGTGGTGAACCGCAGCCACGACGACCGCAGGCCGAGCGTGCCGCCCGCGAGGATCGACACGACGAACGCCAGCGCGACGACCGCGCGCGCGGCGCGGTCGAGCCCACGGCGCGCGATGAGCCCGGCGGCCACGATCGCGAGCGACAGCGCGACGGTCACCAGGCCGGCGCGCGTGAGGGTGAGCACGACGCCCTCGGCGATGATCGCCGCGGCGACGAAGACGAACCCGGCGGCGCGCGCGCGCCCGCGGTCGATCTCGAGCACGAGGACTCCGAGCGCCATCGCGAAGACGACCTCGAGATACATCGACGTGATGGTGGGGTACTGCAGCGTGGACGTCGCGCGGAGCTGGCCGCCGACGACATGTGCCGACTCGCGGAAGTGGGCGAGCCACCCGACCACGATCGGCACGTCGAGCACCTCGAGCAGCGCGACGACGCCGACGAACCCGCCGGCGGCCACCGCGATCCGCATCAGCGCCGGCACCCCATCGCGCCAACGTCCGGCATCCGCGGCGAGCAGGCAGACGAACAGCCCGGCCGCGATCCGGCCGACGGTCCGGAACGCGTTGGCCTGTTCGGCGGGCGCGGCCGCCGCGGCCACCGCCACGCCCGCGACCAGCGCGAGCGCCGGCCACGCCAGCGGCGACCGCCAGGCGGGCAGCCGCCGCCCGACCAGGCTGGAGCCGATCCAGATCGCGAGCGCCACGAGCGTCGCCGCCTCGGCGTTGGTGATCGTCTGTCCGGGCAGCGCGATCGGCGAGTCCACCCGCTCGAACGGCGCAACCAGCAGGATCAGGCCCGTGGCGACCCAGGCGCCCAGCGTCGCCAGGCGCTGCCCGGCCGGCAGGGGCCAGGCGAGGGACCACGGCCACGACGCGGTATCGGTTTTCGGTGGCATGGCGTGAGACGACCACGCGGGTATCAAGAAGCCCGCCAACCTGGTGAACGTGCGGCGGTCCGGGAGGAGGAGCGACGCGCCGCGGAAAAAAGGCACGTGAAGTGCAGAGGAGAGCGCGAATCCTGACGGGAATGCCCGGATTCACCCCGCGCGGCTTACGGCGGGCGAAACTGTTTCCTTATCTCGTAAGCCTCTTCGTGAGCCATGAAGACATCGGCGCTCATCGGGTACAAGACGGCCTCGGACCTCGTCGGGAAGCTGTGTTTCTTCCTGATCGTGGTCTACGCCGCCCGCCTGCTCCCGACCCGCGCCTTCGGCTTGTTCTCGCTCGCGACGACGCTCGGTTGGATGCTGTCGGTGGCGAGCGACTTCGGCTTGCAGCTCCACCTGGCGCGGGCCGTGTCGCGGCGTCCGGACGCCGCCGGGCCGATCGTCCGCAGGCTGCTCCGGCCGCGCCTGGCGCTCGCGGCCGCGGCCGTGGCCGCCGCGGGTCCCGCCACGCTGCTGCTGGCGCCGGGGCCGGACGCCTGGCCGTTCTTCCTGCTCGTGCTCGCGCAGATCGTGTCGTCGCTGGCCGAGTTCCTGAACCACTTCTATCGAGGCCTGTCGCGCAGCGACGTCGAGGCGTCCCTGAACCTCGCGCAGCGGGTGGTCACCCTCGCGGCGGTGGGGCTGCTGCTGGCGGTATGGCCGGCGCTGGCGGCCCTGGCGGCGGCGCTCGTGGCACCGGCGATCGCCGTGCTCGTGACGAGCGCCGTGCTCGCGGCGCGACTGTCGGCGCACGCGACGACCGCGGCGACGTGGCCGGACGCGCCGCGCGCGGGCCGGCTCGCCGCCGACGTCTGGCCGATTGGCGCGGGGATTGTCCTGTCGGCGCTCTACTTCCGGCTGGACCTGTTCTTCGTGGAGTTCTGGCGGGGCGTCGAGGCGGTGGCGCTCTACAACGCCGTGTTCCGCCTCGTCGAGGCGCTGCGGCTGTTCCCCGCGGCAGTGCTGGCCGTGGTGTTCCCGCTGTTGTGCCGGGCGCGCACCTGGCGGCCCCTGACCCGCGTGGCCGGCGGCCTGTTCGCGGCCGGCGCGCTCGCCGCCTTGACGCTCGCGTGGCCCGCCGGGTGGCTCGTCGAGTTGTTCTACGGCGACGCGTACGCCGGCGCGGTCCCGGCGTTCCGCGTGTTGCTCATGGCGGTGCCGCTCTTCTTTCTGAACTACGCGCTGACGCACCAGCTCATCGGCTGGAACGCCGAGCGGGCGTACGCGCACGTGTCGGCGGCGGCGCTGGCGGCGAACGTCCTCCTGAACGTCGCGCTCGTGCCCCGCGCCGGCATCGTCGGGGCGAGCTGGGCGACGCTGGTCACCGAAATCGTGGTGACGGCGGGATGTGTCCTCGCGCTCGCGCGGGCGTCGGTCGTGACGAGGCCGGAGCCGCGCGGGCCGGTGGTGGCTGCCGCCGGGCCCTGGAAGCCGGGCACGGGCCGCGTGCGACGCGGTGAGATGGCGGTACGACATGACTGATGGGCGAACGGTCTGGATGGCGGGAGCGCAGGTGGCCTCCGTCGCCGAGCGGCCGGCGCGCACCGCCGACCGGCCTCTCGACCTGGCCATTCTCCGGACCGTGCTCTACGGGTCCTTGTTCGACTATCCGTTGACCGCAGGGCAGGTGGCGCGGAGCCTGCTGGAGGCGCGCGCCAACGAGCGGGACATCCTGCGGGCGTTCCGCGGCAGCGACAGGCTGCAGGCCGCGCTCGAATACCAGGAGGGTCTCTTCTTCCCCCGCGGGCGCGCGGATCTGATCCGGGTGCGACGCCTGCGCGAGTCGGCCAGCCGTCTGCTGCTCCGGCGGAACCGGCGGGCGCTGAAGCTGATCTGCCTGGTGCCCGGGACGCGGCTGGTCGCGCTCTCGGGCAGCGCCGCGCACCTGAACGTGGAGGGCGACGGCGATATCGATCTGTTCATCATCACGCGCCGCGCGCGGGCCTGGAGCGTGTCGCTGACCATCGTCCTCCTGACGAAGCTGCTCGGCTGCCGCGGGACGTTCTGCGCCAACTACGTGATGACCGACGAGGCGCTCGGCGTGGACCAGCCCGACGTCTTCAGCGCCAACCAGATCCTGCACCTCCAGCCGATCGTCGACGATGGGGTCCATGCGCGGTTCATCGCGGCGAATGCGTTCGTCCGCCGCTTCTATCCCGGCTTCGAGGCGGGCATCCGTCCGCTCGAGGCGTTCGCGCCCGGCGCCGGGGCGCGGGCGGTCAAACGGGTCGTGGAGGCGGTGCTGGCGCTCGGCCCCGGCCGGCTCTACGAGGCGGCGTGCCGGGTGGCCTACTCCCGTTACCTGCGGTGGAGGGCGAGGCGCTGGCCGTCGCCGGAACAGGTGCGCCTCGAGCCCGGCCGTCTCAAGCTCCACGGCCACAGCCACCGGCACGCGGTGCTGGCGCGGTTCGAGCACGCGGTCGCCGAGGCCGTCGCGTCCGCCGAGCGGGCGGGCTGACCATCCCTACAGGGGCCTCGATCCCAGGCATCGTGGTTCGGACGCACCGCCGGTCCCGTCGGGATCGACGTCTTGCCCAAGCTGTTCAACATAGCTAACCTACTCGGGCGCTGATGCAGCGTGACAGGCCACTGGTCCAAAGCCCAGAGTCCAGAGCCCAGAGCCCGAGGCGTCAGCCTCCGCGCGAAGCGCCCTTCAACCACGCCACGAACGCGCGCTCGGCGGGCGGCACGAACGCCCGTCGGGCGTAGACGTAGCCCACCCGCCGGTACACCGGGCGCCTGAGTCGGACGAGCCGGCAGGCGCCGGCTGCGGCGGTCGCCATCTGGGGCACGAGGCTCACGCCGAACCCCGCCGACACCAGCGCGAAGATGCTCGCGAACTGGTCGGCCTCGAACGTCGCGCCGCCGTCCACGCGCCCGCGGCGGCGGCTGTTCGACGAAGGGCATCGCGATCGCCTTGCGACCCGGATCGCCGGCGTGCTCGGGCAGGCCCGCAAGGAGGTCCAGCTCCGTCAGGTCGGGCACTTCTTCCGCGCCGACGAGGACTACGGGCGGCGGGTTGCGAAGAAGCTCGGTCTCAAGGTAGAAGAGGCTATGGCCCAGGGAGCGGCGACGACGTGACCGGCGCGCGCAGGGCGCCTGCAGGGGGTCCGGACGGCCCACCGCAGGCGTCTCGCCGCGTGCCGCGCGACCCGCGCCGCCTGCTGCTCGCGGGCGCAGGGCTCGTGTCGGTCGGGCTGGCGGCGGCGGGCGCCGTCCTTCCCGGCCTGCCCACCACCATCTTTCTCATCATCGCGTCGTACTGCTTCGCCCGGAGCTGTCCGTGGCTCGAAGAGCGGCTGCTGCGCCGGGCGATCTTCGCCCCCTACATGCGCGTCCTCGAGGGACGGCAGCCGATGGCGCCGCGCGCGCGTCTGGCGGCCGTCGCCATGATGTGGCTGTCGGTCGGATTGAGCCTGTGGATGCTGGGCGCGAACGACCGGCTGCCTGCCTGGATGGCGGCGGCGATCCTGACCGCGGGGCTGGCGGGAACGGTGGCGATTGCGCGTTTTCGGACGACGTGAAGAAGAAAAAGGGGACTCCTCCCGTCCCTTTTTCCTCAGTGCGACCGCGTGTGAAACCCGGCCGCTTCGAGCGCCTCGCGCGCCTCGCCGAAGATCGCCACCGCATCCGCAGGCGGGCCACCGGGCAGACGCTGGAGCTGCCGGTCCACGTTGAACATGCGGAAGCGGATCGCCTCCATGTGGAACGCGTCGATCGCGCGCCCCAGCGACTCGGCTTCCTCGACGAGCGCCTCGCGTCCGTCGACGGCGCCTATCTGCTTCAGCCGCACAACGAGGTCGCCAATCCTCGCGCGCGCGCGTTGTCTGTGCGTGTCGCTCATACGCTCGCCTCGTGCCTGGCGTAAAGTGTAGCGCAGGTCCGCACCGCAGCTGATCGGCCGCACGCGATGGCCACGATGACGGATTCCGTTTCCACCGCACCCGCCACCGAGCAGGCGGTCGCCGCACGCTACCGGGCGCGAGAGGCGATGTTCGCGGCGCGTCGCGACGAGGCCGCCGCGCGCTCGCGCACCATCTCGAACGCGCGGCTGGCGACCTTCCTGACCGGCGCGGCACTCGCGCTCGCCGCGTCGGGCGGCCGGTTCGACGCGCCCGGTGCGCTGTGGCTCGGCGCCGCCGCGGCGTTCGCCGGTTTCGCCGCCCTCGTCGTCCGGCACGCCCGTGTCGAGGATCGGCGGGCGTGGCTGGCCGCGCTCGCGGAGGTGAACCGCCTCGGCCGCGCCAGGCTCGAGCGCGACTGGAACGCGCTGCCGCCACCCGACTCTCCGGTCGCGGACGCGGACCATCCCTACGCGCACGACCTCGACCTCTCGGGCCACGCCTCCCTGATGCAGCTTGTCGACACCGGGACCGCGCCGGGACGGATGATGATCGCCGGGTGGCTCCTCGCGCCGGCGCCGCCCGGCGTGCTGCGCGACCGGCAGGCGGCGGTGGCCGCGCTGGCGCCGCGCGTCGAGTTCCGCCAGGAGCTCGCCGCGCACGGGCGGCTGGCGGCGCGGGAGCGGCCGCACGACCTCGAGGCGTTCCTGGCATGGGCGGAATCGCCGCCGGCGTTCCTGCCTCGGCGCTGGCTCGCGTGGTCGGTGCGTGCGCTGACCGCCGCCATCTGGCTCGGCGTGGCCGCGCACGGCGCGGGCGTCGCGACGGCGGCGGCGTGGCTGACGCCGGCTGCGGCCGGCGCGCTGCTGTCGCTCGCGCTCGCGCGCCGCGTGAACGAGACGCTCGACCGGGCGTTCGCGCGCGGCCGCGTGTTCGGCCGGTACGCGCGCCTGTTCGCGCTCGTGTGCGGCCTGGACACCGGCGGCCCGCTCGTGAACGACTGTCGCGCCCGGCTCTGCGCGGGCGGCGCCGCCGCCGATCACATGCGGCGGCTCGACCGTCTGATGGCCTGGTCCGACGTGCGCCACGCGATGGCGCTCATGCACGTCGTCATCCAGGCGCTCACGCTGTGGGATTTCCACGTGCTCTTCGCGCTCGAGCGCTGGCAGCGGTCCGCCGGCCCGCGGGCGCGCCGCTGGATGGCGGCGCTGGCCGAGGTGGACGCGCTGGCCGCCCTCGCGACGCTGGCGCACGATCATCCCGGATGGACCTTCCCGTCGATCGACGCCGACGGACCGCTCGCGGTGCGCGCCACGACGCTGGCCCACCCGCTGCTGGCGGGCAGCGTGCGGGTCGCGAACGACGTCGAGGTCGGCCCGGGCGGCACCTGCCTGCTCGTGACCGGTTCGAACATGTCCGGCAAGAGCACGCTGCTGCGCGCCATTGGCCTGAACGTCGTGCTGGCGCAGGCGGGCGGGCCGGTCTGCGCCGCGGCGATGCGCGTACCGCCGGTTGCCGTGCACACGAGCATGCGCGTGCAGGACTCACTCGAGCTGGGGATGTCCTCCTTCATGGCCGGCCTCGCGCGGCTCAAGGCCATCGTCACGGCCGCGAGCGCGGCGCGCGGCGAACGCCGCCCCGTGCTGTTCCTGCTCGACGAGATTCTGCAGGGCACCAACAGCGCCGAGCGCCTGATCGCCGTACGCACGATCCTCACGCGGCTGGTCGCCGACGGCGCGATTGGCGCCGTCACCACCCACGACCTGGCGCTGGCCGGAGCGCCCGACATCGCCGCGGTGTCCTCGCTCGTGCACTTCACCGAGACAATGGAGGAGGACGAGAACGGTCTGCGGATGACGTTCGACTACCGCCTGCGGCCGGGGCTGGCGACGTCCCGGAACGCGCTGCGGCTGATGCGGATGGTGGGAATCGAGCCGGCGCGGCCGGCTCAGGAGCCCGCCGACTGAGCGCTGCGCGTGGCCTCCGCTTCCGTCGTGAAGGCCTCGAACACGCCTTCGAGCCCGGCGATCCTGAGCAGCTCGTGCAGATGATCGGGCACGTCGAGCAGCCGAACGCCCCCGCCCTTTCGGCTCAGCCGGATGTGCGCGTTGATGATCTCTCCCAGGCAGGCGCTGTCGAGGTACCGCAGCTCCTTGAGGTTCAAGACGATGCGAACCGAGCCGCGGTCGATCAGGCTCTCGACGGCCGCCTTGATCTGGCCCTGGCCGTCGTTCATCGTCAGACGGCCCCGGACGTCGAGAATCGTGACGTCGCCGGCGTTGCGTTCCTCGACCCTCATGGTGTCTTCGGGAGAGTATAGATCGAGAAGGGCCGGAGCATCACCACGGAGGACTCGGAGGTGACGGAGCGTTCAACCACGGAGGACTCGGAGCACCCGGCTCGAGTGCCCAAGGGCCTCCGCGTCCTCCATGTCCTCCGTGCTGCCACCGGCATGGAACATCGTGACCCGCGCGGCGATCCTCCGCCGTCTCCTCGGCCGCGGGCCCAGGGCCACCGCTGCCCCGGCATCCCGCGGATGTCCTATACTGGACGGGTTCCTCTCATGTCGCCGCACCGTCACACGGCCGCGTCCCAAGGGAGTCGCACGCGAGGCAGGCCGAAATGGATCAGCCCAAGCACGAACCCGAGCCCGACGATCACCGCATGACCCGCACCTATGTTCTCGTCCTGGTCGTCGAGGTCGTCGTCATCGCGGCGCTCTGGAGCTTCAGCCGCTACTTCAGTTGATACCGTGGGCATTCCGTGGGCATTGAATAAATGCACCCCCTCGACTGGCTGATCGTCGTCGTTTACCTCGTCTGGATCATCTACGACGGGCTCAAGCGCACGAAGGCCTCGGACGAAATCGAGGGCTACCTGCTCGCCAAGCGCTCCCTGCCCTGGTGGGTGGTGGGACTGTCGGTGATGGCGACGCAGCTCAGCGCGATCACGCTCGTCGGCACGACGGGTCAGGGATACGACGACGGGATGCGCTTCGTGCAGTTCTATTTCGGGCTGCCGGTGGCGATGATCATCCTGTCGGTGACCGTCGTGCCGTTCTTCCACCGCGCGCGCGTCTACACCGCGTACGAGTTCCTCGAGCGGCGCTTCGATGCCCGCACCCGCTCGCTCAGCAGCCTGCTGTTCCTCGTCTCCCGCGCGGCGTCCTGCGGCATCATCATCTCCGCGCCGGCCGTGATTCTGTCGATCGTCCTCGGCTGGAACTTCACGCTCACCGTGCTCGCCATCGGCGTGCCGACGACCGTGTACACGATGTTCGGCGGCGTGCAGGCGGTGGCCTGGGCGGACGTGAAGCAGATGGTGATCATCGTCGGCGGCGTGCTCGCCGCGGTGGTGTTCCTGCTGCTCGGGCTGCCCGATGGCGTCAGCCTGCCCGAGGCGCTGCGCGTCGCGGGCGCGACGGGCCGGCTGACCACGGTGGACTTCACGTTCGACGTGACCGAGACCTACACGTTCTGGTCAGGCCTGATCGGCGGAACGTTCCTGGCGCTCGGGTACTTCGGCGCGGACCAGAGCCAGGTGCAGCGCTACCTGACGGCGAAGTCGGTGGACGAGGGGCGCCGGTCGCTGCTGATGAGCGCGTTCTTCAAGATCCCGCTGCAGGCGCTCATCCTGCTGACCGGTGTGCTGGTGTTCGTCTTCTACCTGTTCAACCAGCCGCCGATGCTCTTCAACCCGGTGCACGAGAGCGCGGTGCGGGCGAGCGACCGCGCGGGCGAGTACGCGGCGCTGGAGCAGGAGTTCGCGGGCGCTTTCGAGGCGCGGCGGCGCGCGGCCGAGCGGTACGTCGACGCCCGGCGGGCGGACAGCCCGGACAGCATCGCCGACGCGCGGACGGCGTTCGCGGCGGGCCAGGCGGCGCTCACCACCGTCCGCCGTCGCGCGATGGACCTGGTGAAGGCCGTGTCCGGCGACGCCGAGTACCGGGACGTCAACTACGTGTTTCCGACGTTCGTGACGACCTGGCTGCCCGTCGGGCTGGTCGGACTCATGATCGCCGCGATCTTCGCCGCGGCCATGTCGAGCGTCGCGGCGGAGCTGAACGCGCTCTCGACAGCGTCGGTGATCGACTTCTACCGCCGGGTCTTCAAGCCGGCCGCCACGGACCGCGAGACGCTCATGGCGTCGAAGGTGGCCACCGGGTTTTGGGGACTGTTCGCGAGCGTCGTCGCCACCTACGCCGTGAACCTCGGCGCGCTCATCGAGGTGGTCAACAAGCTCGGGTCGTTCTTCTACGGGTCGCTGTTCGGCGTGTTCCTGCTCGCGATCGCGTTCCGACGCGCGACCGCTGCCGGCGCGTTCTGGGGGCTCATCGCCGGGATGGCGAGCGTGGCGGCCGTGGGCCTGACCACCAGCGTCGCCTACCTCTGGCAGAACGTCATCGGCACCGCCGTCGTCGTCGCCGTCGGCCTCGCGGTGAGCGCGGCGACGAAGTCGCGCGCCGGTATCGCCCAGATCTGAGACGTGGGGTAGCCACCGCATCAGACTCCACGGAGAAATCCGCAGCATCTCCGCGCCCTCGGTCTCTCGGTCTTCGCGCTCCGCGTCCTCCGTGGTGAATCCCTTCGCGCGGGAGAGCGGCGTGATCCCAAGACCGGAGATCTCCGTGCCCTTCGTGGTGAGTCCCGTGGATCAATGATGCAGCGTGATCCCTCGGGGCGCTCCTCACGGTCCCCCGCGTTTCACCGATACTCGACGCGCTCCCTCATCTCCTGGTTGGCCTCGATCTCCTCGCGCGTCCGCCACACGGGGCGCAGGCGCTTGTCCGCGAACAGTCGCAGCTGATCGGCGCGGTGGGCCGAGCCGCGCTGCGTCGCGTTGCCCGGCGCCAGCAGCGCGAGCGCCCGCGGCAACGCGCCGAACTCGACCACGGCGACGAACGAGTCGCCGCCGACGGCGGCATAGCGGCCGTCGTCGTCTTCCCGGAACCCGACGACCCGAAAGATGCCCAGGTCGCCGGGGCCACCGTTGGCCGGCAGGTCCACCTCGTCGCGCCGCAGGCGGTACACCTGACCCCACGGCACGTCGAGCGGACGACGCTCCAGGTCGAGCGTGAGCGCGGCCGCCTGCAGGGCGCGCACCGCCTCCGCCGGATCCGCCAGGCCGGCCGGCGTCGTCCGGGGCGCGGCCTCGTTCCACGGGGTCCGGAACGGGCCCGCGTCCCGCGTGAGCCGGGCGTACTCGCGCCAGAAGCGCTCGAACAACACCGCGCCGCGGCTGTCGCGGTCGGCCGTTCGATCCCAGCGCTCGAGCACGGCGGCCGCCTCGGCCACGACGCCGCCCTTCGTCCTGGCCAGCGGCAGCAGGTCGTCCAGGATGCGGTCGGCCAGCTCCATCCGCGTCGAGTGCTTGTAGGTGACCAGCTCCTCGAAGGTGATGCTGTCGTCCGCGTCCAGCAGGCCGGCCGAGCGCTGCGCGCGGAAATGCATGAAGCGCGGCGCCACCCACCGCGGGTACTGATCGGCGTCGATCGCCGGCGGGAACGTCGTCGTCCAGGGTGGATCGTTGGCGTTCTGCAGCCAGCCGCTCGGCGGATCCACGACGCGCGGCAGGTTGACGTAGGGCAGCGCGGCCGACCACAGCGTGCCGGGATCGTCGCCAGGGATGAGACCCGACCAGTCCCAGTCGCCGTCCGGCCGCACCGGCGTGAGCCCACCGAACAGGTGCAGGATGCGACCGTCGCGGTCGGCGTACATCACGGTGAAGAACGGCATCTGCAGCCGGCTGACCGCGCCCTCGAACTCGGCGAGGTTCCGGGCTCGAATCATGTCCCAGTACTGCCCCACGAGGTGCGGCGTGTCGAGGCCAACGACGCGCAGCGCCAGGGCCTTGCCGTCGCGCTCGGCCACGACCGGCCCGTGGATCGAGCGGCGCACCACGAGCCGCTCCTCGCGCGTCGATCCGGTCGGCGTGCGGACCGTGATGATCTCCTCGTCCTCGTCGAACGGACGGACCCCCTGATCCCACCGGTAGCCACCCTCGGCGAGCGTCAGCTCGTACAGGTCCGCACCGTCGAGCGTGTTCACCGTGTGGGTCCAGCCGAGGGCGTCGTTGAAGGCGATGGCGAGCTCCGGCATCCCCACCAGCGTGGCGCCGTACCCGTCGAGGCCGGGCGCGACGAGGTGCGCCTCGAACCAGCGGTAGAAGCCGCTCCAGGGCAGATGCGGGTTGGCCAGCAGCATCGCGTGGCCGGACGCGGATCGCGAAGGCGCGATCGCCCACGCGTTGGAGCCCCCCTCCCAGCGCTCGACGGCCGCGTCGGCCGCTTCGCGGCTCGTGATGAACTCGAACTGGATCACACGCATGGTATGCGCGATGACGTCGGCCGCCTCGATCGGCAGGACGACCTCCACGTCGTCGGCCACCTCCCCGGGATGCGCCCGCGCGTAGGCGTTCACGCCCGCGACGAAGGCGTCCATCAGCTCCCGCTCCCGGCTGTCCAGTGCCGCCGCCCACTGGGCCGCCCGGCGGGGCACGCCCATGCGCCGGACCCAACGGTCCCCCTCCAGGTACTCGTCTCCCCAGTACTCGGCCGCGCGGCCCCGCGCTTCGCCGTACAGGCGCAGGATCAGGTCGGCGTGATTCCGCATCTGGGCCCACCCGAGCCCGTAGGCCAGCCCGGCGTCGTCGTCGGCGAAGACGTGCGGGATCCCGTAGCGGTCCCAGAGGATCTCGGCGCGGCTGCGCGGCGGCGCGCTGCAGGCGGTCACGGCGGCCGCCAGTACGAACGCCAGCACGGCGAGACGGAAAGGGAGACGAACGGCGCGGACCGTCATGCCAGGGGCCTCCATTCGGGTTGGGCGCAGGCTGTGGAACCACCCGTGCGCGACCGGGACGCGGCCGCCGGTGTAGGATGGCACAAACGTACGGCCGAGTGTTACTGTCTCTGCAGCAGCCCTGGCCGCCAGAGCGTTGACGATGAAAGTCCTGAAGTTTGGTGGGTCCTCGTTGGCCGCGGCCGAGACCCTTGCCCGCGTGGTGGAGATTGTGGTCGCGGAGCACGCCGCGGGCGGTGTGGTCGTCGTTGTGTCAGCCCAGGGCGGTGTCACCGACGCGCTCGTCGAAGCCGCTCGCCTGGCGGAGCAGGGCAGCGAAGCCTTCCGCGAGCGCCATGCCCAAATCGCCACACGCCACCGGACCGCGCTGGCGGCTCTGGCCGGGGCGGCAGAGCACCCGGCCGTGGAGGCCGCCATCGAGGCCGACCTCGGCGAGCTGCACAACCTGCTCCACGGCGTGTTCCTGATCCGCGAGGCCAGCCCGCGTACCCTGGATAGCGTGATGAGCTATGGCGAGCGGCTTTCGGCTCCGCTGGTTGCCGCGGCTCTCCGGCACGCCGGCGTCGACGCAGAGGCTTGCGACGCCCGCCGCCTGATCATCACTGGACCGGAGTTCGGCGCCGGGCGGGTGGACATGCGGGCCACCGAAGCGCGCATCCGGGAGTACTTCGCCGTCCCGCGCCCCCTTCAGGTGGTCACCGGCTTCATCGGGACTACGGTCGATGGTGAGACCACGACGCTAGGCCGCGGCGGCTCTGACTACACCGCTTCACTGCTCGGGGCCGCACTCGGCCTGGACGTGGAGCTGTGGACCGATGTGGACGGCGTCTTGACCGCCGACCCGCGTCTCGTGCCCCAGGCCGAGTCGATCCCGCGGCTGTCCTACGAAGAGCTGATGGAGCTTTCCCACTTCGGGGCCAAAGTGGTACACGCGCCGAGCGTCCACCCGGTACGCGCCAGGGGTCTGCCGCTGCGGATTAAGAACACGTTCTCGCCGTCTGCACCCGGCACGCTGATCACGACTGCCGACGCCCCGTCGGAGCGACCCGTGCGCGGCGTGGCGTCCATCTCTCGCGTTGCCCTGCTACGGCTGGAAGGCGACGGGTTGGTGGGTACCCCGGGCATCGCCATGCGTTTGTTCGGAGCCCTGGCCCGGGAGAAGGTGAATGTGATTCTCATCAGCCAGGCTTCGAGCGAGCACTCCATCTGCTTCGCGGTGTCCTCAGACGAGGTGCGGCGGGCTTCGCGCAGCGTGGAAGAAGAGTTCGCCCTCGAACTGCGCGCCGGGCTGGTCGACCCGCTGGTCACCGAGCCCGACATGGCCATCGTGGCAGCCGTAGGGGCAGGCATGCGGCATCGCGCGGGCGTCGCCGGGCGGCTGTTCGGGGTGCTGGGCGAGCAGCGGATCAACGTGCGCGCTATTGCCCAGGGCTCCTCGGAACTGAACATCTCGTTCGTGGTGGCCGGGTCGGATGCTGCCGATGCCGTCCGTGCCGTGCACGACGCCCTGGTGCTGCCTCCGCGGCGGCGTGTCGAGATCACGGTGGCGGGCGTGGGGACCGTCGGGCGTGCGCTGCTCAAGCAGCTCGGCGCGCGCCAGGCCTCCCTGAACGCCCGGCCCGATATCGAGCTGATACTCACCGCGGTCGTCGACAGCCGCTCGGCGCTCATCGCGCCCCAGGGCCTCGATCCCGGCGCGGCGGTCGAGCGGCTGCGCATCGGCGGTGAGCCTTACGACATGCAGGCCTTGGTTCGTTCGCTGGCTGCTCCATCCCGCGCCCGGCGGCTGTTGGTCGACTGCACGGCCAGCCCCGCCGTGGCAGCCTGCTACGAAGAGCTGCTGGCGGCGGGCATCCACGTCGTCACTCCCAACAAACTGCGGCCCGCCGGGCCAGGCGCAGCCTGGCGGCGGCTGCAACAAGCCGGACCCGGGCACCTCTACTACGAGGCGACAGTCGGAGCCGGCCTTCCCGTGGTGGGACCGCTCACGGCATTGGTGGCCACCGGTGATCGCATCCGGTCGATCGAGGGCGTGCTGTCCGGGACGCTGGGTTTCCTGACGAGCGAACTAGCGGCTGGACGCCCGTTCAGCGAGGCTGTGCTGCGGGCCCGCCAAGCCGGTTTGACGGAACCCGATCCGCGGGAGGACTTGAGCGGCGCCGACGCCGCGCGCAAACTTCTCATCCTGGCCAGGCTGGCGGGGCGCGAGCTGGAGATCGAGGATGTGCACGTGGAACCGATGCTTCCGCGGCAGTGGTACGACCTGCCGCTCGAAGAGTTCTGGCGTCGCCTGCCCGAGCTCGACGAGGGGATGGCCGCCCGCCAGCGGGAGGCAGCGGCCAATGGCGGACGACTGTGTTATCTGGCGCGGCTGGGTGAGCACGAAGCGCATGTGGCGCTGACGACGATCCCACCCGGCCATCCCTGCGCCGGGCTGTCGGGCCCTGATAATCTGGTGGCCGTCATGAGCGATCGCTACCACACGACGCCCTGGGTCGTGCGCGGACCAGGCGCGGGTCCCGAGGTGACCGCCGCCGGCGTGTTCGCGGACGTCCTGCGGGCAGCCGCCGAAATCTAGCGAAGCTGCGCCTCAAACCGTCGAGCGCGGCTCGAGGGGCGAGGCTCCGCTTCGCTAGGGCACCTTACTTACCGCCCCGCTACGCAGGGGCTTGTACGACGGACCGCCAAGCTCGAGCCACGAACGTGACGTTCAGACAAAACCGAGGCTGGGTGCGCGCCTTCGCTCCGGCCACGGTGGCCAACGTCGCCTGCGGTTTTGACGTCTTCGGTTTTGCGCTGGAGCAACCCGGCGACGTGGTTGCCGCGCGCACCCACGCGCAGCCTGGAATCGTGATCGCCGAGATCACTGGCGACGGCGGGAAGCTCACGCGAGACGCCGAGGGCAACACCGCCTCGGTGGCCCTCGCCCGGCTGCTGAGGGAAACGCTGGGAGAGCGGGCGCCCGGCATCGAGCTGCGCGTTGACAAAGGTGTACCGCTTGAGAGCGGGCTCGGCTCGAGCGCGGCAAGCGCCGTCGCCGCGGTGGTGGCCGTCGATGCCCTGCTGGATCTCAGGGCGCCGCGCGAACTCCTCCTGAGGTGCGCCACGGAGAGCGAGCGGGTGGTGGCGGGCGCTGCGCACGCGGACAACGTCGCGCCCTCGCTCTACGGCGGATTCGTCCTCGTGCGGGATGCAGAGCCGCGCGTGGTCGACCTGCCTGTCCCAGCGGGACTGGCCTGTGCCGTGGTGCGGCCCCATGCCGCGGTTTCCACCCGAGTCGCACGCGCCATCCTGGCCCAGCACGTGGAGCTGCATCGGGCGGTCACACAGTGGGGCAATACCGCAGCGCTGGTGGCGGCGCTGTTCCGTTCCGATCTGGCGCTTCTGGCCAGTGCGCTCCACGACGCAGTCGTCGAGCCGGCGCGCTCGCCGCTGGTCCCCGGCTTGCCTGCCATGCAGGCGGCGGCGCGGAAGGCCGGGGCGCTGGGATGCTGCCTGGCCGGCTCGGGACCCTCGGTGTTCGCTCTGTGCGCCACCCTTGGCGTGGCCCGAGTATCCGCCGAGTGGATGGCTGCCGCACTTACCGAGGCCTCGGGGTTGGCCTCGGATGTTTACGTCTCCGTGGTGGGAGCTCGGGGAGCTCGTCCGCTGGCGGAGGGAGAGTAGACGTGCGCTTCGTCAGCACGGCCGGACAGGCGCCGGCGGTCGATTTCGCCACCGCTCTGCGCGAGGGCCTCGCGCCCGACGGCGGCCTCTATCTGCCCGACGCTCTGCCGTCCTATCCCGAGAGATTCTTCCGCGAGCTTCGGCCGGACATGGCGGCCATCGGCACCGAGCTGCTCCGGCCTTTTCACGACGGCATTCCGGACCATGCCGCCGCTCAGCTGATACGCGAAGCCTTTGATTTCGACGTCCCGCTCATGCGCCTCGAGGAAGACCTTTATGTCCTGGAGTTGTTTCACGGACCGACTCTCGCCTTCAAGGACGTGGCCGCGCGCCTGCTCGCGCGCTTGCTCGGGTGGCTGTGCCGGCGGGAGGATCGCCTGCTGACGGTGCTCGTGGCGACCTCGGGGGACACCGGCAGCGCCGTCGCGCAGGCTTTTCATCGTGTGCCCGGCTCGCGCGTCGTCGTGCTGTATCCGGCTGGGCGCGTATCATCCCTGCAGGAAAAACTGTTCGCCACGCTGACTGGCAACGTGCGATCGCTGGCCGTGGACGGCAGCTTCGACGACTGCCAACGTCTGGCCCGCGCGGCCCTCCAGGACACCGAGTTGCGCGCGCGCGTCTTGCTCACTTCGGCCAACTCCATCAACGTCGGGCGCCTGCTGCCGCAGATGACGTACTACGCCCACGGATTCGCCCAGTTGCCGCCCGCGGCCCCGCCGGTGGTGTTCGCCGTCCCCAGCGGGAACTTCGGCAACCTCACCGCTGGCCTGCTGGTGCACCGCATGGGTCTTCCGGTGGCGCGGTTCGTGGCCGGGAACAACGTCAACGACGCCGTGACACGGTATCTCGAAAACGGCGTGTTCGCACCGCGCCCGGCGGTGCTCACGATCTCGAACGCCATGGATGTGGGCGACCCCTCGAATTTCGCGCGGGTGCAGGCACTCTATGGCGGCGACCTCGGGGCGTTGCGGCGCGACGTTCTGGCCAGCCGTCACGACGACACCGAAACACGCCACGCCATCCGCGACGTGTATCGTCGCACCGGCTACCTCTTCGACCCTCACACGGCAGTCGCCTACCTCGCCCTCCGCCGGGCCTTCGACCGGGAGCCCGGCGACCGCACCGGTGTGGTTCTGGCCACCGCTCACCCGGTGAAGTTCCGCGAAGAAATCGAACCGCTCATCGGGCGCGCGATTCCCATGCCCGAACGACTGGCTCGCTTCTTGGAGCAGCCGGTCTGTTCCCGTCCGATGGCCGCCGATCTCGGCGCCCTCAGATCCTTCCTGTTGGCGTGGGATTCGTGACCGCGCGCGCTGCGAAGATGTGGGGCGCGCCGCAGCGGTTCCAGAGAATCTCGGCCCGCACGCGCCGCTCGCGACGCGCAGGCCGCCAGCGCCCTGGGGCGCAGGGCTTCGCACGCCCCGTCGGGCACGACGAGACTCGGTCTGAGTCGAGCCGGTGTAGGATGGCATAAACTCACGGCGGAGCGCGACGACTATGCGGTACCGAGGACGATGGGCGATGGTGTGGGGGCTGCTCTCGCTGGCCCTCGGCGCGGCTCAGCCCCAGCCGCTCGACCTGCTGGTCCGCGGCGGCACGGTCGTGGACGGCTCGGGCCGACCCGGCGTGCGCGCCGACGTCGCGGTCCGTGACGGGCGCATCGTGGCCATCGGCGACCTCGCCGGCGCCACCGCGCGCGACACGCTCGACGCGACAGGCCTGGTCGTCGCGCCCGGCTTCATCGACGTCCACACGCACGCCGACGACATCGTCGAGACGCCGCTGGCCGAGAACTTCGTGCGCATGGGCGTGACGTCGATCGTCGCCGGCAACTGCGGCAGCTCCGCGCTGGACGTCGGCACGGCGCTCGCGCGCGTCCGCGAGGTCGGGGTGTCGGTCAACTACGCCACGCTCATCGGCCACAACACCGTGCGGCGCGCCGTGCTCGGCGCCGATGATCGCGCGCCGGATGCCGCCGGGCTGACGAAGATGAATGCGCTGGTCTGGAAGGCCATGGCCGACGGCGCCGTCGGCTTCTCGACGGGCCTGCAGTATGTGCCGGGTGTCTACGCGCAGCTGTTCGAGATCATCACGCTCGCCAAGGTGGCGGGAGATGCCGGCGGGCTCTACGCGTCGCACATGCGCAACGAGGGGACCGCCATCGAGCAGGCGATCGACGAGACCATCCGCGTCGGCCGCGCCGCCGGCTGCCTCGTCCAGATCTCGCACCTGAAGATCGACAGTCCGAGCCGGTGGGGCGACGCCGCCAAGGTTCTCGAGCTCATCGACGCCGCGCGCGCGAACGGCGTGGACGTGGCCGCCGACCAGTACGCCTACACCGCCGGCAGCTCCGGCCTCGGGATCCGTTTTCCGGCCTGGGCGCTCGAGGGCGGCATGGGTGACATCCGGAAACGGCTCGAGGATCCCAAGACCTGGGACCGCATCAAGCAGGAGATGCAGGGGTTGCTCGAAGAGCGCGGGTTCACGGACCTGTCGTTCGCCGTCGTCGCGTCGTACGCGGCCGACCCGTCCCTCGACGGCCTGACGATGAGCCAGGTGGCGAAGGCGCTCCGCGGCGCGGACTCGGCCGATGCGCAGCTCGAGGCGGCGCGGACGATGATGCTGAACGGCGGCGCGCAGATGGTGTACCACTTCATGTCGGAGGAGGATCTGGCGCGCTTCATGGCGCACCCGATGGTCGCCGTGGCGTCCGACGCGTCGGTCAACACCCCGGGGCGCGGGATGCCTCATCCGCGCGGCTACGGCAACAACGCCCGCGTGCTCGGCCACTACGTGCGTGAGCAGCGCGTGATCCCGCTCGAAGAGGCGATTCGCAAGATGACCTCGCTGCCCGCCGAGCGGTTCACGTTCGCCGGCCGGGGTCGGGTCCAGACCGGCTTCGCCGCCGACCTGACGGTCTTCGACCCTGCACGCGTCGGCGATCCGGCCACCTACGACGCGCCGCATGCCTACGCCGCCGGCATCCCCTTCGTCGTCGTCAACGGCGTCGTCGTCATCCGCGACGGCGCACACACCGGCGCGAGACCGGGACAGATCCTGACGCTGGAAATGCGCGAGTAATGCCCACGGGGTATTTACGGAATGCCCACGGAATGGCCACGGAATGACCCGCAAGCCGTAGGCCACAGGCCATGCAGATCGCCTTGGTCAGCGACGTCTTCTTCGGGCCCTGGGGGCGGCACTCGCGGTGCTGCCGGAGCTGCCGCTGAACCCGTGGTCGCCCGCGACGGCAGACGTGCGTGACGAGGACGCGGAGCCGCCCGAGGGCCCACGTCACCGGACGCTCGCTGGAAGCTCGTGCTGCGCGCCATCGCGATGACCGCCGCCGCGTACGTGCTGACGGTAAACCGGCAGGAACCCGCGCTCGAGATTCCGCTCGGAGGACCCTCGGCCGTGTTCGACCCGGCCGGCCAGACGCTCATCGAGTCGCTCGATCCGGTCACGGTCGTGAACCTCGACCCGCGGGCCGTTGCGGCCGCGCGCCGTGAATACCCGGGTTACCTGCCGCTGCGCGCCCGCATCTATGCGGACGGCTGGGCGGCGCTGAGCAGCGCGCGGGACGATCGCTGAGGGACCACCCGGCCCGCGGCTTGGCGAGGGATGCCGCCGCGTGAGATAGTCGGAGACCATGCGGATACTGATCGCCGCCGACGACCCCGTGGGCCGGACGGCTCTCGAGGGGATGCTGCGGTCGTGGGGCTGCGATCTCGTCGTCTGCGCGGACGGCGAAGAAGCCTGGCGCGCGCTCGACGTGCCAGACGGTCCGTCGCTGGCGGTGCTCGACTGGATGATGCCCGGACTCGACGGCCTCGAGGTGTGTCGCCGCGTCCGCCAGAAACGGCAGTCGGACGCCCCGGCGTACCTGATCCTGCTGACCGGCAACCGGCGTCTGGACTCGAGTCGAGGCCTACGTCAGCCGCTACGCCGACGTGCAGTTCAGCCACGGCATCTGCCCGGACTGCTACGAACGCGTCATGGCGGAAGAGGTCCGGCCGCTCGAGGGGCGGATCCGGGCCGGCGGGGATCCCCCGATTCCGTAGGCTGACAGATATCGCTAAACAAATCAGGCGTTGCCTATTTCTTCTCCTCGGGCCGCAGCGTCACCTGCACGTAGTTCTCGATGTTCAGGTACTCGGTCGCGGCCTCCTGGACGACCGCCGGCGAGATCTGGTCGAGCGAGGCGGGGTAGGTCAGCAGGTCGGCCGCCGGCTCGCCCTGCTGGTACCGTGCGGCGAGCTGGGCGAGCCAGAAGCCGTTCTGCGTCATGCCGGTCTCGAAATCGCGGCGGAGCGCCTCGCGCGCCGCGGCAACCTCGGCCGCCTCGATCGGCCCCGCCTTCAGCCGCGCGACCTCGTCGAAGACCTCTTTGGTCAGCTCGCCGGCCCGCTCCGGCGCGGAGCCGAACTGGATCATGAGCTGGTACTGGGCCTTGGGCGCCCACTGCGTCGCCGGCGAGACGCTGACGCCGTAGGTCCCTCCCAGCTCCTCGCGCAGCCGCTCGCGCAGCCGCGTGTCCAGCACGATTCCCATCGCCCGGATGGCGTTGCGGTGCTCGCGGTCGTACTCGAACGGGCCCGTGAAGACGACCGCGGTCCGGCTCTTCGCCTCGAGCCCCTTTTGCACGGTCCGCTTCACGACGCCGGTCGGTGGCGCGATCCCCTCGTCCTTCCACGTCTCCTGGCGGTCGAGGGCGGGCAGCGACGCCAGATAACGCGTCACCAGCGGCCGCAGCTCGTCGGGCGTCACGCGGCCGACGAACACGAACGTGAAGTCGCTGGCGTCGGCGAACCGGTCCTTGTAGAAGGCCATCGAGCGGTCGAGGTCCATCTGGTCGATCAGCTCGGGCGTCACCGGCCGCGCCCGCGGGTGGTCCTGCGTCAGGGTGGTCTGGAGCGTCTCCTGGAAGGCGACGTCGGGGCTCGCCCGCCGGTTGGCGAGCGAGGCCCTGAACTGTTCCTTGAGCACGCCGAAGATCACCGGGTCGGCGCGCGGCGCGGTGAACCTGAGGGAGATCAGCTGGAAGAGCGTCTCGAGGTCCTTCGGCGATGCGCTGCCCGACATCCCCTCCTCCAGATTGCCGATCGTCGGCTGGGCGACGGCCACCTTGCCCGCGAGGAGCTTCCGCAGATCGATGGCGCTGAACGAGCCGACGCCCCCTGCCGCGACCGCGAAGGCGGAGGTGGAGGCCGGGATGAAGTCGTCGTCTGTGGCGAGCGACGTGCCGCCCGGCGAGAACGCGCGGAAGAGGACCTGGTCCTCCTTGAAATCGGTCGGCTTGACGACCACCCGGACGCCGTTCGAGAGCGTCCACTCGGTGATGCCGACGCCCTCGATGGTCCGGGTGTCGTCGATCGCGCCCGGCTCCGGCGCCTTCGGCACCAGCGGCTGGTCGGTGACCGTGTCCACGTAGGCGGTGATCGAGGCCGTATCCACACCGTTGATGACCGCGCGCAGGGCGGCCTCGTCCGGCACGCGCAGGCCCGGCTTGTCCGGCGCATTGACCAGGACCACGGTGTTGTCGCTCCGCAGCCAGTCGCGGGCCAGGCGATTGATCTCGTCGAGCGTGATCCCGGGAACGAAGCGCTCGAACAGCCCGAATTCGTAGGCGATCCCGGGAATCGGCTCGCCTTCGAGGAAGTTCCGGATGTACTCAGACACGAACCCGGCGGAGTCCTGCGTGTCGCGCTCGGCGAACGCGCGCTCCATGCTGCGCAGCACGTCGCGCGTCTGGCGGTCGAGCTCCGACGCGGTGAAGCCGAACCGTGCCACCCGTTCCGATTCGACGAGCAGCGCGCCGAGCCCCCGCTCGATGCCCTCCTCTTGCACGACCGCGGTCAGCGCGTAGACCTCGGCGCCCCGCACGAGGCGGCCGGTCCCGGATGAGGCGCCGATGAACGGCGGGTCCGGCTTCTGCGCCAGCTCCGAGAAGCGGCGGTTCAGCATGCCGTTGTAGAGACCCTCGACGATGCGCTGGCGATAGGCGCCGACGGTCGCCTCGTCGCGGGCCGGGAGCTTGTGGTAGAGCGCCACCGATGTGCTCGTGGCTTCCTCGTCGGTCGCGATGCCGAACCGCGTGCCGGTGTGGTCCGGGACGTCGTAGACCGGTCGCGGCTTCGAGGCGTCGACCCGCCGCGGACGCGAGAAATGCTGCGTGACGAGCGCCTCGACCTGGGCCACGTCGAAGTCGCCGACGGCGACGACCGCCATCAGGTCGGGCCGGTACCAGTCGCGGTAGAACGCGATCAACCGATCGTGCGCGAACGTCTGGAGCGTCTCGCGGTCGCCGATCGGCAGCCGCGTCGCGTAGCGCGAGCCCTGGAAGAGGACGGGGAACTGCCGGTCGCGCATGCGCGCGCCGGCGCCCTGGCCGAGACGCCACTCCTCGATCACGACGCCGCGCTCCTTGTCGATCTCCTCGGCCTCGAACGAGACGCCGTGCGCCCAGTCCTCGAGGATCTGGAACGCCGTGCGCATCGGCTCCGGCGTGTCGGTCGGCACACGCATCATGTAAATCGTCTCGTCGAAGCTCGTCGAGGCGTTCAGGCCGGGCCCGAACCGCATGCCGATCGACTCCATGAATGCGACCAGCGACTGCTTCGCGAAGTGCACCGTGCCGTTGAACGCCATGTGCTCGACGAAGTGGGCGAGCCCGCGCTGGTCCTCCGCCTCGAGCACCGAGCCGGCATTCACGACGAGCCGCAGCTCGGCGCGCTGCTCGGGGCGCCCGTTCCGGCGGATGTAGTAGCGCAGCCCGTTGTCGAGGGTGCCGGCCGTGATGGCCGGGTCGATCGGCAGTCGTGCGTCGAGCGGCGCCGCCTGCGCGGCGGCGGCCGGGTCGGCCCGGGGTTCATCCTGGGCGCCGAGCGGAATGGCGAGCAGGACGGCGAGCGCGAGGACCAGCCACGGCCGCGCGAACGGGAACCGCCGGACGTCAGGGATGCGCATGAGAATGACCTCTTGAAGGACGCTCAACATGTGTCCATGGTACGTGAGTCCGAGGATCAAAGTGGCACAGGCCTTCAGGCCTGTGCAGCCCAGGTCTGAAGACCTGGGCCACTCGAGAGGTCACCCCCTGTGGCAGGCCTTCAGGCGTGTGCGGCCCAGGTCTGAAGACCTGGGCCACTCGAGAGGTCACCCCCTGTGGCAGGCCTTCAGGCGTGTGCGGCCCAGGTCTGAAGACCTGGGCCACTCGAGAGGTCACCCCCTGTGGCACTGGGATCCAGATGGCCCAGACGTTCAGGCCTGTGCAGACCCACGTCTCAAGATTTGGGCTACCGGGGTCCGCCGAGCGAGCCTGTCGGAGACGGCTCAACTGTTCACATCTGAAACAGGACCGGCCAGGCCCCAGGCGATTCCTCCTTGGATCGCAGGAACGTAAGTACCTGTTTTATAGATGTTTACGTTCAGATTCTCATGCAGACCGACCACTTTTGGGCGTCAGACCTCACGCTTTGCCCCGGAGAGCCGCAGTGACTCAAAAAGAACCAGTTTCTACAAAGTCATATATTACAATAGTTTAACACCATATTCAACCTCCAGTATGCGCTATTGTGAGCCTAAACGGAACATATCACTCTGCGCCATCGTCTTAGGCGATGGCTGAGCCGTACAATTAAAGTCTTATTAATCAATACACTAGACGAATATTCGCCATGTGGAAAACTGTGGCGAGCGGTTTGCAATAAGGGCCGCGTCATGATGTACAAACTCTCCAAAGTTGTCCTGGCGGGCATCATTGCGCTCGCGTTCGCAGTGGCTCCGGTCGCGGCCGACAACAGCGGCGGCCATGGGCACAAAGCCCGCAGCAAGGTCGAGAAGCTCGACAAGAAGCTTCGCGAAACCTTGCGACGGGCGCCTCAGCCCACGCGCGTCATCATCCGTACAAAGGATGGTCAGCAGCGCGCGCTGCTGAACGCGCTGACCGCCCACGGCGACGTGGTGGAGAGCCAGCACCACGAGATCGGCGCGCTCACCGCCGTCGTCCACGGCGAGGACCTCCTGGCCATCGCCAACGACCCCTCGGTCGAGTCGGTGTCGATCGACGCGGACGTGTTCCCGTTCTTGGCCGGCAGCGCCGCGGGCGCGTCGCAGCGTTTTGCGGCATCGAAGGCCAACGGCCGGGCCGCCGGGCACGCAAAGAAGGATCCCGGGGCCTCCAGCGAAGCGAAGGCGCCGAAAGGTTCGTCGAAGAGCAAACTGGCGCCGAGCCGGTCCCAGCGCGCGCACTCGCCGCGCTTGGGAGCCGAGGCTCGCGCCGAGTTCATCGGGCGTGCCCGGAGGATCCAGGGCCTGGGTCGCGACATGCCGACCGGCCGGGGCGTGGGCGTCGCGGTCATCGACTCGGGCATCGAGCTGTCGCAGGACTTCTACGGGGTGGTCACGGCGTTCTATGACTTCACGCAGGGCGAGTATCCGCTCGTGACGGCGCCCTACGACGACTACGGCCACGGCACTTTCATCGCGAGCCTGATCGCCAACCAGGGTCGACAGAACGCCAAGTTCCAGGGCGTGGCGCCCGGCGTGCACCTTGTCGGCCTCAAGGTGCTCGACAGCAAGGGCGCGGGGAAGACCAGCGACGTCATCCGGGCCATCGCGTTCGCCATCCAGTACCGGCATCTGCTCGACATCGACGTCCTCAACCTGTCGCTCGGCCACCCGGTGTTCGAGTCGGCCGCGAGCGACCCGCTGGTGGGCGCCGTCGAGGCCGCGCATCGCGCGGGCCTGGTCGTGGTCGTGTCGGCGGGCAACTTCGGGATGAACCCCGAGACGCGGCAGGTGGGCTACGGTGGCATCACGTCGCCGGGCAACGCGCCGTCGGCCATCACGGTTGGCGCAGCCGACACCAGGGGCACGGTCAGGCGCAGCGACGACCGCGTCGCGCCGTTCAGCTCGCGCGGCCCGTCCTGGATCGACGGTTTCGCCAAGCCCGATCTGGTGGCGCCCGGGGTCGGTGAGGTCGCCAAGGCGGCACACGGGGCGTACCTCTTCCAGCAGTATCCGGGGTTCATCATCCGCTCGGTGGACGATGACGAGGGCTTCGAGCGGGACGATCGCGGCGGGTTCGCGAAGTTGAGCGGCACCAGCATGGCCGCCGCCGAGGTCTCGGGCGTCGTGGCGCTCGTCCTCGAGGCGAATCCGCGCCTGACGGCCAACACGGTCAAGGCGGTGCTCGAGTACAGCGCCACGCCGCTCGTCGACGACAACGGCCAGCTCTACGACGCGCTGACGCAGGGCGCCGGCGAGGTCAACGGTGCAGGCGCCATCGAGGTGGCGCGTGCCATTGACACGAGCGCGCCGCTCGGCAGCCCCTGGCTTGGTCCCCACGAGCCGTCGACGATGTTCGACCAGGAGCTCCACGTCTGGTCGCAGAACATCGTCTGGGGCAATTACTGGGTGCGCGGCGTCGACAGCCTGTTCTTCCGCAGCAACGCCTGGGACGACAACATCGTCTGGGGCTCGCTCGGCCGCGTCGACGACGACAACATCGTCTGGGGCAGCTTCGCCCGCGACGAGGACGACAACATCGTGTGGGGCAACCTGGCGGTCTGGGGCTCGCTCTACGACCGCGACCAGCCCGACAACATCGTCTGGGGCACGTTCTCGCGCGACGGGGAGGGCGATGACAACATCGTCTGGGGCACGTTCGTCCGCGACGACGACAATATCGTGTGGGGCACGGTTTACCGCGACGGTGACGACAACATCGTCTGGGGGAACAACGTCGGCTGGGACGACAATATCGTCTGGGGCAACAGCCTGCTCGGGTACCGCGATGGAGACGACAACATCGTGTGGGGCAACCTGAGTGACTGGGACGGCGATGGCGACAACATCGTGTGGGGCAACCTGGCCGACGACAATATCGTCTGGGGCAATTTCCTCGGTCGCGGTGATGACGACGACGACGACGAGAACATCGTGTGGGGCAACACCCGGGATGGCGACAACGTGGTCTGGGGCACCTCGGTCCTGCTCTACGGCCGGTTCTGAGCGTGAGTGACGAATCAGGTGACACGAGGACGACGATGGAACCTCTGAACCTTCAAGTCATGACCGCTCATGGAGCCGGCCTGCCGCGGCTCCCGGAGGCGGAGGCGGTCAGCACCGACTGGCGACGGAGCCTGCCGGTGCTGACCGGTCACGAGGTGACGCTCCGGGAGTTGCGGCTGTCGGACGCGCCGACGCTGCTCGCGATGTTGAAGACCGAAGAGGTCGAGCGCTTCATCTCCCCGCCGCCGACCACCGTCCAGGGCTTCGAGCGGTTCATTCTCTGGACGCAGCGCCAGCGGGAAGCCGGGCAGTACATCTGCTTCGGCATCGTGCCCGAGGGCATGGAGCACGCGGTGGGGATCTTCCAGGTGCGGCAGCTCGAGCCGGGCTTCAAGACGGCGGAGTGGGGCTTCGCGCTGGGCTCGGGCTTCTGGGGCACGGGGCTGTTCTCGGAGGGCGCGCGACTGGTGGTCGATTTCATTTTCGAGCGGGTGGAGGTGCACCGGCTCGAGGCGCGGGCGGCCGTGCAGAACGGGCGCGGCAACGGCGCGCTCGCGAAGGTCGGCGCCGTCAAGGAAGCCGTCCTGCGGAAGTCGTTCCTGAAGGACGGGCAGTACCTCGACCAGGCCCTGTGGTCGATCGTGAGGGAGGATTGGATGCACACCAAGGCGGTCTGGGGCGAGAAGGTTCACTGACCCGGCGCGGGCCGGGGCTTCGCGATACTCGGGCACACCGCCAAGCGCGACGCGTCTGGCGGTGCTTTCATGTACACCCCACGCACCGGCGACTGTCCCGTTTCAGGCTTCAACGCGTCTGCATAGCCCCCCAGAGATCGTTCCGTTCTGGATCACGCTGACGTTCCCCTTGGGGTCAAGATCCCCAACTACAGGCCTGGATCAGCCGCGAGTCCACTTTCCGCTGGGAATCCACGCCCGCGCAAGAGTTGTCAGATTGTCCCTTCTAGCGACACATGCTGAGTGACATGAAGTGTCCCATGTTCGCAATACGATACACTATTGCTAACACCATTGTTATCAGTCAGTTAAGTGCCATTCTTCTCACTTCTGCAATGCGATTTGTCCGTTTATTGAACACGTCACAAGGCGACTGTAACGGACACGAGTGAGCACTGGATGGCCTAACTCATTGCAGTGCAGGCGTTTCTGACCTTTGCCTGGTACGCCACGACCTTGGCCGGTCTCTTGCTATAAAGAGGAACTGACATGACCCTGACGAGCCGTTCGATCTCCGGCGCTGGCGTCAACCTGGCTGCGGCACGCGGTCACGGCTCGTCGGCGCTGCGGGTTCGCGGCGGGTCGTCGGGGTTCGTCACCGGGATGCACGTCGTGAGAAAGGGGGTGTGTTTGCACGAGACCCTCTGGTCGATCGTTCCCGCGGACCGGCTACGGTCCAAAGCGGTGTGGGGCAATTAGTCCCAACGACATCGGGAACGATCACATCCCACCATCATCGCCGGGCGCCTTCGGGCGTCCGGCGATCCTCCCCTTCCCGCTCCCGCCGCCCGAGGGTCGCGTCCATCAGCACCCAGACGTTCGGATCGAGTGACACCGTGGCCGGCTCACGGTCGACGGGAATCGCGAAGCGCTGCCGCGGCTCGCTCAGGCGCACGCGTTCGAGGCGTGAGGGGTACCCCTCGCCGAAGGTGAGGCCGATCTCGATCGGCACGTCGAACGGCTCGCCGCTCTGGGTCTGCGCCAGCTCGACCTCGACGGTCCCCGCGCCCGGGTCGTGGCGCCAGGTGCCGTCGACGGTGAGGTACCCGCCCCGCCGCAGCCACTGGTCGAACAACCACGCGAGCGGCTGGCCCGCCGCCTCCTCCATCACGCGGCGGAAGTCGTCGGTCGACGCGTTGGCGTCACGGTAGCGACGGTAGTACTCGCGGATGCCCGCCCAGAACGCCTCGTCGCCGACCAGCCCGCGCAGCATGTGGAGCGTCCACCCGCCCTTCTGGTACGTCTGCGAGGTCGTGACCTGCCGCATGTCGGACAGGTTGTCGTGGACGACGCGGTAGGCGGGGTTCTTCTCGTGGAACTCGCGTATCCGGCGCCGGCTGTCCCGGAGGCCCGCCACGAAGGCGTCGCGGCCGTAGGCGTGCTCGATGAAGAGCAGCGTGAAGTAGGTCGCGAAGCCCTCGCTCAGCCAGACGTGGTCCCAGTCGTCCTCGGTGACGGCGTTGCCCCACCACTGGTGGGCGATCTCGTGGATGATCACGTTGCGCAGCCGGAGGGTGCGGTCGCCGGTGACCAGGTTCTCGCCGTAGAAGATCGCGGTCGCGGCCTCCATGCCGCCACCGACGCTCTTCGCCTGGACGTTGGCGAGCTTCTCGTAGGCGTACGGGCCGATGTGGCGGCCGTAGAACTCGAGCACCTGGTGCGTCGGCACCGCGAAATCGTGGAAGCCCGCGTCGCGGTCCTGCGCGTACACCCAGGTCTGGACCGGGCGGCCGTCGTACTCGGCGAGGTGCTGGACGGCGAAACGGGCCGCACCCAGCACGTAGAGCCACGACGCGATCGGGACCGACTGCTTCCAGTGCGTCACCCGCCGGCCATTGGACGTGTCGGTCTCCTCGATCAGCAGCCCGTTCGAGATCACCTGATAGTGCGCCGGCGCCGTCACGACGAACTCGCACGTGGCCTTGTCGCCCGGGTGGTCGAGCGTCGGCAGCCAGTGGCGCGCCTTGTTCGGCCAGTTGTCGCTGAAGACCGTGCGGTCACCGTGCCTGTTCGGGCCGATGATGAGCCCCGCGGCGGGCTTCCCGTCGTACGCCACGGTGAAGCGCCGGCGCTCGCCGGCCCTCGACGGCGGCTGGACGGTGAGCCGCAGGCGATCGCCTTCATGGACGAACGCCGTCGGCTCGCCTCCGGCCGTCACGCCGGTGACGCGCATGCCGCCGCCATCCGCGCGGCCGGCGGCGCTGACCAGATCCAGCTCGAGCGACGTCACACCGTCGCGGACGAACCGGACGTCCACCGTGGCCTCGCCCGCGATCTCGTCGGTCGCGTCGCTGAGTGTGATCCGGAACACGTAATGCTGGATGTCCAGGCCGGGCTGGCGGGGATAGGTGTCGGCGACGGCGGGCGGCGCCGGCACGGCGAGGAGGGCCATGAGTGCCAGGGTTGCACGGGTCATGGGCGTCATGATCGTTCATGGCACCGGCAAGCGCCTAATCTCGCGCGTGGCGCTCGGATCGTAGAAACTCCCGCGTCGCCGGGTGTGACGGGCTCGTGATCACCGCGCGCGGCTCACCCTCCTCCACCACCTCGCCCCCGGCCAGGACCACGGCGCGGTCGGCGCAGGCCTGCGCGAATTCGACGTCGTGGGTCGCGACGACCAGCGTGCGGCCCGATGCGGCCAGGTCCCGCAGCGTGGCCGCCAGGTCCAGGCGGCGCGCCGGATCGAGCGACGCGGTCGGCTCGTCGAGCAGCAGCAGCGGCGGGTCGGTGGCCAGCGCGCGCGCGATCGCGACGCGCTGCGCCTCGCCACCCGACAGCTC
>Ga0326597_10001312_pt1 | contig 40638 bp, 38 predicted proteins | sample RVTome_12_FD_203789 | JGI IMG/M metagenome (GOLD analysis project Ga0326597, IMG submission 203789) | Soil microbial communities from uranium-contaminated site in the Upper Colorado River Basin, Wyoming, United States - RVT100D185 | ecosystem: Environmental > Terrestrial > Soil > Contaminated >... | reverse complement strand
CGGGGGCCTTCGTCGGCGCGAAGTCGATGCCGTCGCCGCTGTCGTTCTTCCAGGTCTTGGCCGCGGCGTCCCAGTAGACGTACTTCTTGCGCAAGGACCAGGGGTTGCCGTCGGGGTCCGCGGACGCGCGGTTGTAGAGCTGCTTGCGGTTGCCCGGCCAGGCCCAGCCCCAGTTCGGGCTGACCCAGCCGTCGTTCTTGCCGGGGATCATCGCCGCGCGGTTCACCAGGTTCCCGCCGACCAGCTGCAGGACCCCGGTGTAGATCCACGCGCCCGCGGCCGTGGTGCCGTCGGCGGCCAGGTTGGCGAAGCTGTTGACCACCTGGCCGTTGGCCACGCTGTAGCCGTTGATCTCCTTCAGCACCTTCAGCGCCGAGGGCTCGTCCTTGTGCTTCCACTGCGCGACCTCTGCAGGGTCCGGCTCGTAGTTGAGCGTCATGTTCTTGATGGCGAGGTCCTTCTTGGCGGTCGAGCTGGCGTAGCGCTCCTTGAGCTTCTGCCCGAGCGCATACCAGAAGTACAGGTCGCTGCGCGCCTGACCCGGCGGGTCGGCGCCCTTGTCGTGGAACTGGATCATGCGGAAGGTCTGGGTCATCGACCCTTCCTTCTCGGCGATGTGCGCCGCGGGCATGAACCAGACCTCGGTCTTGACCTTGCTGGGGTCCTCTACGCCGGCCACGTTCTTCCAGAACGCCGCCGATTCCGTCTCGTAGAGATCGATCACCACGAGCCAGTCGAGGTTCTGCATGGCCTTGCGCTGGAACTGCGAGTTGATGCTCGTCGCCGGGTTCTGCCCGGTGAGGATCATGCCCTTGATCTTGCCCTGGCTCATCTCGATGAACGTCGGAAGGTGGCTGTGGTCGCCCGTGATCTTGGGCAGCCAGTCGTAGCCGTAGTCGTTGTCCGAAGAGGCGGCCGCGCCGAACCAGGCCTTGAGCTGGCTGACCACGTATGCCGGCGTGTTCGACCAGAACGAGGTGGGCTGGGTCTCGGTCAGGATGTAGTCACGCAGCGTGTCGTGGGGCCGGTTGGCGTTCGGCGTGTTCAGGTAGCCGGGGTGCGCGTTGTAGAGGGTCGAGATGTCGGTCGCCCCCTGCACCTGCGCGTGTCCGCGCAGCGCGAGGATGCCCGACCCGGGGCGGCCCACGTTCCCGAGCAGCGACTGGATCAGGCCGGCGGTGCGGATGAGCTGGACGCCCGTGGTGTGCTGCGTCCATCCGACCGCGTAGGTGAAGACGCCCGTCTTATCGCGGCCGGAGTTGTCGGTGATGATCTGCGCGACCTTGAGGAACAGCTCCTTGGGCGTGCCGCAGATGCGCTCGACCATCTCGGGCGTGTAGCGCGAGTAGTGCCGCTTGAGGATTTGGAAGACCGTGCTGGGGTTGGCCAGGCTGCGGTCCTCGAGCGGCTGCCCGGGCACGCGGTTGGCGATGAGCTCCGCGAAGTTGACGCCCTTGACGCTCTGGCCCTGCGCGCCGGCGGGCGGCTCAGGCTTGCGCGCGGGCGCGGCACCGCGCTGGTACTGCCAGGTCGAGTTGTCGTAGCTGCGGGTCTGCGCGTTGTACCCAGAGAAGAAGCCGTCGTTGTCCTCGGTGTCCTTGAAGGCGCCGTTGATCAGGGTCGCGGCGTTGGTGTAGTTGACCATGAACTCGAGGAAGTACTTCTTGTTCTCGAGGATGTAGTTCAAGAGGCCGCCCAGGAACACGATGTCGGTGCCCGAGCGGATGGGCACGTACACGTCGCACATCGCGCTCGTGCGCGTGAAGCGCGGGTCGACGTGGATGAGCGTCGCGCCCTTGGCCTTGGCCTTCATCGGCCACTTGAAGCCGACCGGGTGGCACTCGGCCATGTTCGAGCCCATGAACACGATCCAGTCGGCGTACTGCGTGTCCTGCAGGAAGGTCGTCGACCCGCCCCGCCCGAAGGTCGTCCCCAGACCGGGGACCGTGGCGGAGTGTCATATACGGGCCTGGTTCTCGATGCGGACGACGCCCATCATCCGCATCACCTTCGCGATGAGGTAGTTCTCCTCGTTGTCGTTGGTCGAGCCGCCCAGCGCGAAGATGCCGGTCGTCTGGTTGATGAGCTTGCCCGTCGCGGGGTCGCGCTCGACGAACGTATCCTCGCGCGCCTTGGAGACCAGCTCGGCGATGCGGTCGAGGGCGGCGTCGTAGGCGAGCTCCTCGCGGTCCCAGTCCGTCGCGAAGGGCTTGCGCCGCATCACGCGCGTCACCCGCAGGTCGTTGACCGCGAGCTGGAACGTGGCCGCGCCCTTGGGGCAGAGGCTGCCCGTCGAGTGCGGCGCGTCGGCGTTCCCTTCGATGTTGATGATGTCGCGCGTGCCGGTGCGGGGGTTGTCCTTGCTCGCGATGATCGTGCCGCAGCCCACCGCGCAGTAGGGACAGATGCTGGCCACCTGATGAGCGCCCTCGAGCTTCCGTCGCGCGGCGCGCTGTTTGGCGAAAGCGACGTTGAATCCGAGGCCGCCTAGCTGCGCTGCGGCGATACCCGCCGAGCCGAACCCCGTGAGCCGCAGGAACTCACGACGTGATGTGGCAATGGCCATGATCCACCCCTCTCTCCACGCGACAGGAAATGCCCAAGGCCACGCGCGTATTCGTCTGGCGCGGGATCATACGCCCGCAAGGCAACGCGGTGGGCCCTCTTCCGAGCCGCGGAAAACCTAGCCGGGTCCTCGGGAATGGATCTCGCGGGCCAGCGGGAGCAGCCGCTCGCGCGTGTTGAGCTCCGGCTCGTCGATGACCCGCTCGAACAGCGCGTCGATGACCCGGCCGACCTCCGGCCCCGGCGCGATGCCGAGCTCGGCCATGACGTCGTTGCCATTGACGGCCAGGTCGTGCTTGCTGAAGGCCGTCGCGCGGTGGATCTCTTCCTGGACCCGCAGCCACAGCTCGTTGAGCGCGTACATCCTCGGCGCGCGGGCGCCGCTGCCCACGTTGTCCGCGCGGCGCAGCGCGAACAGCGCCGGGATCTCTTCGAGCCCGATCTTGCGGATGAACCTGCGCACCGCCGCGCTGGTCCAGTCGGGCTGGTACCAGAACATGTGGTTGCGGATCAGGTGCGCCACGGCGTCGACGCTGGCCTTGTCGAGCTTCCAGCGGCGCAGCATCTGGCGCGCCTTGGCCTCACCGACGAACTCGTGCTGGTGGAAGTGCCCGTCGTCGTAGGTGTCGGGCTTGCCGACGTCGTGGAGCAGCGCGGCCAGCCGCAGCACGAGGTCCTCGTGCGGCGGCGTGTTGGCCGGCATCTCGGCGGCCGCGGCGTCGAGCGTCGCGAGCGAGTGCTCGAAGACGTCCTGCGCGGCGACCTTCTCCTGCGGCGTCTCGCGGCATTTCTCGAGCTCGGGCGCGATCACCGCGAGCAGCCCCACGTTCGACAGCATGCGCAGTCCGACCGAGGGCACGGGCCCGCGCAGGATCCTGACCAGCTCCTGCTGGACGCGCTCGCCGGAGAGGGCGCGGGCCAGCTCGGCGTTGCGCGCGATAGCCGCGGCGGTCGCGGCCTCGATGGTGAACCCCAGCACGGCGGCGAAGCGCACCGCGCGCAGCATGCGCAGCGCGTCCTCGCGGAAGCGCTCGTCAGGGTCGCCGACGGCGCGGACCAGGCGCGCCTCGAGGTCGGCCGCGCCCCCGAACGGGTCGACCAGCCCGGCCTCGGGGCTCCAGGCCATCGCGTTCATCGTGAAGTCGCGCCGGGCCAGGTCCTCGCGCAGCGACGTGGTGAACGCGACCTCGTCCGGGCGCCGGTGGTCGCTGTACTCCGCGTCCACGCGGTAGGTCGTGATCTCGATCTCGCGGGCGCCCTCGCCCGCGCCGAGCCGGACGACCACGGTGCCGAAGCGGTTGGTGTAGAGCGACCGGCGGAAGAGCCTCTGGATGCGCTCGGGCCGGGCGTCGGTGGCGACGTCCCAGTCCTGCGGCTCGACGCCCCGGATCGCGTCGCGAACGCAGCCGCCGACCACGTAGGCTTCGTGCCCGTTCTCGCGCAGTCGATCGACGACCGCGGCGACATCGGCCGGGATGTGGATCTCCACCGCGGGTAGGTTAGGGGCCGCCGCGCGTCAGGCGATGCCCAGGTAGGCCTTCCGCACCATCTCGTTCTTGGTGAGGTTCTCCGCCGTATCCGCGAGGACGATCCGCCCGGTCTGGAGGACATAGCCGCGGTGCGCGATCGACAGCGCCATGAGCGCGTTCTGCTCGACCAGCAGGATCGTGGTGCCCTGCTGGTTGATGTCCTTGATGGTCGAGAAGACGAGCTCGACCAGGACGGGCGCGAGGCCCATCGAGGGCTCGTCGAGCAGCAGCACGCGCGGATGGGCCATCAGCGCGCGCCCGATGGCGAGCATCTGCTGCTCGCCTCCCGAGAGCGTGCCGGCCGTCTGCGTGAGCCGCTCGCGCAGGCGCGGGAACAGCGTGAACACGCGCTCGAAGTCCTCGCGCAGGTCGGCCCCGGTCCTCACGTAGGCGCCCATCTCGAGGTTCTCGCGCACGGTCATGCGCGGGAAGATGCGGCGGCCCTCGGGCGAATGCGCGATGCCCAGGCCCACGACCTTGTTGGGCGGGACGCGCGCGAGATCCTGGCCGTCGAAGACGACCTTGCCCCGCCGCGGGCGCATCACGCCCGCGATGGTGCGCAGGGTCGTGGTCTTTCCAGCGCCGTTGCTGCCGATGAGCGTGACGATCTCGCCCTTGTCCACGGTGAGGCTCACGCCGCGCAGGGCCTGGATGTGGCCGTAGAAGGAGTCGACGGAGTCCAGCTCGAGGAGCGCCATCAGCCCGCCTGCCTCACGCGGTCTTGGCCCGGCCGAGGTAGGCCTCGATCACGCGCGGGTCGCGCTGGACGGTCTCGGGCGAGCCCTCGGCGATCTTCACGCCGTGGTCGAGGACGGTGACCCGCTCTGAGATGCCCATCACCACCTTCATGTCGTGCTCGATGAGCAGCACCGTGAGGCCGATCTCGTCGCGCAGCCTCTTGATGAAGACGGTCATGCCGGCCGTCTCCTGCGGGTTCATGCCGGCCGTCGGCTCGTCGAGCAGCAGCAGCTTGGGCTCCGTCGCCAGCGCGCGCGCGACCTCTAGCCGCCGCTGGTCGCCGTAAGCCAGGTTCTTCGCGAACTCTCCTTCGGCCCGGCTCAGCCCGACGAAGGCCAGGATCTCGCGGGCCCGCTCGACCGTGCGCCGCTCCTCCCCCCGCTCGCGCGGCGTGCGCAGGATGGCCTCGAACGGCGTGGAGGTCATGCGCGTGTGGCGCCCGACCTGGATGTTCTCGAGCGCCGTCATGTTCTGGAAGAGGCGGATGTTCTGGAAGGTCCGGGCGATGCCCAGGGAGGTGATGCGGTGCGGCGGCAGCCCCGCGATCTGCCGGGCGTCGAACTCGATCGTGCCACTGGTCGGCCGGTAGAGGCCGGCGATCATGTTGAAGAAGGTCGTCTTGCCCGCGCCGTTCGGGCCGATGAGGCTGACTATCGCTCGGCGCGGGATCTCGAAGTCGACCTCGTCGACCGCGACCAGGCCGCCGAAGCGCTTGGTGACGCCTCGCGCGCGCAGGACCAGGTCGTCCGTCATCGCTGCGCCCCGTAGAGGGTGTCGCGCTGCTGCGCCGCCTCGATCTCGTCCTCTTCCGCCGCGTGCAGCTCGGCCTTGACCCGGCTGCTGGGCAGGATGCCTTCGGGCCGGAAGATCATCAGCACGACGAGCGCTGTGCCGTAGATGAGCGTGCGCAAGCGCGAGAAATCGACCTCGATCAGCGCGCTGACCGAGAACATGCGCCCGACGTTGCGGAAGATGTCGGTGATGGTGTCGGTCAGGACGCGGTCGAACCCGCCCAGGATGAGGCCGCCGACGATGACGCCCGGGATGTTGCCCATGCCGCCGATCACGATCATCAGCAGCACGAAGATCGAGACGGAGAAGTCGAACTGGTCCGGGGTGATGACCTGGAGATAGCTGGCCCAGACCGAGCCGGCGAAGCCCGAGAAGCTGGCGCCCATGGAGAAGGCGAAGAGCTTCGTGGTGACCGGGTTGATGCCCATGGACGCCGCCGCGACCTCGTCCTCGCGGATGGCCATCCAGGCGCGGCCGATGCGCGAGTCGCGCAGCCGCCCGGTGAGGAAGACCGAGAGCAGCAGGATGGCCAGCACCAGGTAGTACCAGGGGACCGTGGAGGTGGCCCCGAAGACCACGCCCGGCACGTTGGGCACGCCGATCGGCTTCATGCCCTGCACGCCCTTGGTGATCTCGGGCATGTTCTTGATCACCAGCGGCACGATCTCGCCGAAGCCTAGGGTCACGATGGCGAGGTAGTCGCCGCGCAGGCGCAGCGTGGGCGCCCCGAGGAGCACGCCGAAGACCGCGGCCACGGCCGTCGAGACGATCATCGCCAGGAAGAAGGGGACGGGGTTCGTGTCGACGAACGCGAAGGGGCTGTCCGAGGACGTGAGGAACGCGACGGTGTAGGCGCCGATGGCGAAGAAGGCGGCGTATCCGAGGTCGAGCAGCCCGGCGAAACCGACGACGACGTTGAGGCCCAGCGCCAGGACGATGAACAGCAGGACCGGGATGAGCTTGGTCTGGAGACGCAGGCCGAGGACCTGCTCGAGGAACGGGTAAGCGACCGCCAGCGCGACCGCCACTACGAAGATCGTGAGGCGCCGCTGATCAGCGTCGCTCATCTGGGTCAGCCGGCGCAGCACGTTCATCGCTCGGGGGTGTCCTCGCCCAGCAGCCCGGTGGGGCGGAACACCAGGATGAGCACCAGGATCGCGAACACGCCTACGTTCTCCCACTCACCCCCGTAGCAGGTGACCGTCATCGCGGCGATGAGCCCGATCAGCAGGCCTCCCAGCGCCGCGCCGGTGACGTTGCCGATCCCGCCGAGCACGGCCGCGGTGAAGGCCTTGAGGCCGGCCGTGAATCCCAGGACGAACACGGCGTTCCCGTTGTACAGCCCGTGCATCAGCGCCGCCCCTCCCGCCAGGACGCCGCCGAGCAGGAAGGTGAAGGAGATCACGCGGTCCACGTCGATGCCCATCTGGAGCGCCATCTCGCGGTCCTGGGCCACGGCGCGCATGGCCTTGCCCATCTTGGTGCTCCCGATGACCCAGGCCAGCCCGAGCATGAGCGGGACGGCGGTGAAGATCACGAAGAAGTCGCGCGCGGTGAAGCGGATGATCGACTCCACACCCGTGATCATGGAGACCAGCTCGAACTGGGGCAGCAGGTCCGGGAAGCGCACCGGCGACGGCCCCTTCCACAGCAGCCCGAGGTTCACGTAGATGAACGAGACGCCGATCGCCGAGATGAGGGGCGCCAGGCGCGGGGCGTTGCGCAGCCGGCGGTAGGCGATGCGCTCGGCGAGGACGTTGAGCGCCCCGCAGAAGGCCATGGCGACGAGCAGGGCCACCAGCAGCGGCAGCCAGGGCGTGGTGGTCGTGTCCTGGCTGACGCCGAGGGCGGCCAGGACCGTGATGGCCATGAACGTCCCGAGCATGAACAGGTCGCCGTGCGAGAAGTTGATGAGCTCGATGATCCCGTAGACCAGCGTGTAGCCCAGCGCGATCAGGGCGATGAGCGCGCCGTTGCTGAGGCCGATGATCAAGCCCGCGGCGATGAGCTCGGGCGAGCCGCCGGGGCATACGGGGCCCATTGGAGGGCGAGCCTAGCGTCCCGCGGAACGGAAGGGCGCCCCCCTCTCGGGGAGCGCCCTTCTTCCGCAGGCGCGTAAAGCGCCGAGGACTACTTGAGCAGCTTGCTGAACGTGAAGTCGTTGCCCTTGATGATCATGCCCGCCATGGTCGTGATGGTGGTGTCGCCCTGGGCGTCGAACGACCACTTCTGTCCCAGGACGCCCTCGAAGTCCTTGGTCGCCTGGATGGTATCGCGGACCGTGGCCCGGTCGTTTGCCTTGGCGCCGGCCTTCTGCAGGGCGGCGAGCACGACCTTGGCGGCCTCGTAGCCGTAGATCGTGTAGACCTCGGCCTTGCTGCCCGGGTACTTCTTGACGAACGCGTCGGCCCAGTCCTTGGGCTTGCCGGTGTACGCGCTGGCGGGGATGCCGCCGAAGGTGATGTACTGGCCCTCCGCCGAGGCGCCCGCCTGCGTTAGGAACTCGCTCTCGGCGACGCCGTCGACGCTCATGAACTTGAGGTCCGCCTTCGCGGCCTTGAGGTCGCGCAGCAGGAAGCCGCCGTTGTTCGCGGTCAGCCCGCTGTAGTAGACGAAGTCCGCGCCCGACGTGGCGACCTTGTTCGCCAGCTGGCGGAAGTTGTCCGCCTTCGGAGCGCCCTCGTAGCCGGCCTCGGTCAGGCCGACCTTCTTGGCCTCGGCGCGGAACACGTCAGCGAGGCCCTTCCCGTAGAGCTCGGTGTCGTGAAGGATGTAGACGGACTTGCCGCCGAGCTCCTTCATCCAGCGAGCGCCGACGGCGCCCTGGAGATCATCGGCCGGGACGACACGCGTGTAGTTCCGCTTGCAGCCGCCCGGGTAGTACTTGTCGGGCTCGTCCGGCTCACCACCGCCCTTCTTCGTCAGTCCGGCGTAGGTGTTGGCGGGCGAGATCATCGCCAGACCCGCCTGGCACAGGATGGGGATGGATACCGCCGCGGCGCCCGAGTTGTACGTGCCGATGTAGGCCACGATCTTCGGGTCGTCGACGGCCTTGCGCGCGTTCTCGGCCTCCTTGGCCGCGTCCCAGTTCTGCTTCGCGGGGGTGGCGTCGTCGAGGGCCTCGTACTCGATGGTGAAGTTGCCGACCTTGTAGTTGACCTCTTCGAACGCCATCTTGATCGCGTTCACGATGGTCTGGGTCTGCGCGAGCGACGGGCCGGTCATGGGCAGGCTCGAGACGACCTTGATGGTGCCGCCTCCGCCTCCGCCACCGCCCGGTCCCAGCGCGCCACAGGCCGCCGCGACCAGCGCGGCGACCGTCAGCAGCGCCGACGCCTTGAGCACGCGAGTTGGTCTTTGCATTGACTCCTCCCTCTTCGTTCGCAAGTTTCGGCCCGCAGCGGGCGCAGCGGCACCCCGCACCGATCCGCCCGCTGACCATCGGCGCCGTGTGTGGGAGCAGGTTAGCGGAGTCGCCGCAGGGCGCAAATCCTCCTCCTTATCTAAGGTGTCCGGCGTGGCCCCAGGGGACGCCCGGCGGAAGCGGCCGTGGCCGCGCTGACGCCGGCTCAGAAGGCGCCTGCCCCGGAGCGGGCGCGGCCCATCCTGGCCCGGCTGGCGCGGGCCCACCCCGACTGGGGGCCGACGCTCGAGTTCCGGACGCCCCTCGACCTGCTGGTGGCCACCATCCTGGCCGCCCAGGCCACGGACGAGCGCATCAACGGGATCACCCGGGGCCTCTTCCCGCGCTACCGCAGCGCACGCGATTGGGCCGCGGTGCCCCAGGCCAGGCTCGAGCGCGAGATCAAGGCGTCGGGGTTCTTCCGGCAGAAGGCGCGCGCCATCCGGACCATGAGCCAGCAGCTGGTGGAGCGCTTCGGCGGCAAGGTGCCGCGCGACATGGAGGGTCTGACGTCCCTTCATGGCGTCGGCCGGAAGACCGCCGCCATCGTGCTGGGCGCCGCGTTCGGGGTGCCGGCGATCGCGGTGGACCGCCACGTAGGCCGGGTGGCGACGCGGCTCGGCCTGGCCAGTAAGGGGACGGATGGCGTGGAGCGCGGGCTCGCCGAGCTCTACGCCCGGCGCGACTGGTACAAGGTCACCTGGACCTTCGTGCTGCACGGCCGGCGTACCTGCATGCCGCGGCCGGCCTGCCCGCGCTGCCCGGTGCGTGAGCTCTGCCCCTACCCCGACAAGACCGTCTAAGACACGCGGCATTCGCCGCGGCTGTACACCGGGGCAGAGCCTGCGGCTCAGCCCACGTTGTAAGCAAAAAAAGATCCGATCCGCTCAGGCCTAGAGCGGATCGGCGGGATCGCGAAAGGTGCCGGTCGCTTGCGGGGCGTTGACCCCGAGGACTACTTCTTCTTCGAGGACTTCTTGGCCGACTTCTTCGCCGCCTTCTTCTTCGCTGGCATTGGAGATCACCTCCTCCTGGCCACGAGTTGTGGATAGTGAGACACACACCCGAGCGAAATGTCAATGATCCGTCCGCTCAGGATCCTCCGTGGACGTCGTGGCGCAGCCGGAGGATCAGCCGCTCGCGGACGGCGGGAGGGGCGACGTCGGCGGTGGCCGATCCCTTCACGCGCTCGAGGAAGAGTCGCTCCAGCAGGTAGGTGCGGTCGCAGCCGTGGCAGTCATCGAGGTGGCGGCGGACCTGCTCGAGCTCGCCGGCGGCGAGCTCGCGGTCGAGGTAGGGGTACAGCCGCTCGAGGCAGTCGTCGCAGTCCATCAGGCACCCTCCGGGCGCGGCATGGCGCGCGCGGCGGCGATGCCACGCTCGCGCGCCACGTCGTAGAGCCGCTTCTGTAGGAACTTGCGGCCTCGATGCAGGCGGGACATCACCGTGCCGATGGGGATGCCGAGCATCTCCGCGATCTCCTTGTAGTGGAAGCCCTCGACGTCGAGCAGGACGACGGTCCGGAAGCGCTCGGGGAGCTCCTCCAGGGCCGCGGTGATCTCGCTGTCGAGGATCCCGTCCACCAGCTCGCGCTCCGGCTCGGGCGCGGCGGCGGCACCGGCGTTGGCCATGCGGCTGTGGAGCGTCGTCTCCTCGATCTCGTCGACGTCCGCCGTGGGTGGCTGGGCCGTGCGGCGGCGGTAGGTGTTGATGAAGGTGTTGGTCAGGATGCGGAACAGCCAGGCCTTCATGTTCGTGCCCGGGGTGAACTGGTCGCGGAAGCGGAATGCCCTGATGTAGGTGTCCTGCACCACGTCCTCGGCGTCCGCCTCCGACCGGGTCATGCGCAGTGCCGTCCGGTACAGGGCGTCGAGGTAGGAGAGCGCCTCCGTCTCGAAGGGGTCGCTTCCCACGCGTCCACTCTATGCAACGCGCCCGGCCCTCGGCCCCATACCCGGGGAACCGCCGCGGGCGTCCTCTCATTCCCCATCTGCGATGCTCGCCGGGTGGCTACGTCGGGCCTCGCTCGGCGCCTTCGTTCCATCGCCGTCCGGCTCCGCCGCGCATACGGCGTCCCTCCACCGCCGCGCCATCTGCCTCCGATCGACGAGCTGGTCCTGACGATCCTCTCGCAGAACACCAGCGACACGAACCGCGACCGCGCGTACGCCGACCTGCGGGCCCGCCTGCCGCGCTGGTCCGAGGTCGCCGACGCGCCTGCTCGCCGTATCGCCGGCGCGATCCGGCGGGGCGGCCTCGGGCTGACCAAGGCGCCGCGCCTGCGCGCCGCGCTGCGCTCCCTGCGCGGGAGCGGAGTCGCCCTCGACGACCCGCGCGCGCTCGCCGGGCTGCCCGACGGCGAGCTGTGGGACAGGCTCGTCGCGCTTCCAGGGGTCGGTCCGAAGACGGCTGCTTGCGTACTGCTCTTCTCGCTCGACCGGCCGTACTTCCCGGTCGACACGCACGTGCATCGCGTCGCGCTGCGGCTCGGCCTCGTGGCGTCCCGGGCCACGGCGGTCCAGGCGCAGGCCGCGCTCCAGGCCGCCGCGCCGCCATTGCAGGTCTACGCGCTGCACATGGGCCTGATCCGCCACGGTCGCGAGGTCTGCGTCGCGCGGCGGCCGTTCTGCTCGCAGTGCGTGCTCGCCGAGCTGTGCCCGCGCGTGGGCGTGACCGCCGCGCGCTGATCAGGCCAGCGGCTTCTCCAGCTCCACGCGCGCGGGCAGCATGCGGTAGCCGAGGCGCGCGTTGATGCCGCGCATGGCCTTGTTCGGCTCGTCGTTCGTCGTCACCATCGCCCGCAGCCCGCGCTCCTTGGCGCGGCGCAGCGCCTCCACCTTGAGCGCGAAGGCGATGCCCCTGCCGCGGTGCGTCCGCGCCACGCCGGTCATGAAGGTGTGGCCGTTGGCGCCGCTGCCAGTGCCGGTCATGGTCAGTCCGACGATGTGCCCGTCGTCGAGCGCGAGCACGGAGCAGTCCGGCAGCAGCTTGCCCGAGCCGAAGGCCATCCGCTTGAACTGCTCGTACGGCCAGTAGGCGGTCGGACGCGAGAACGGGATGTCCTCCCACATCGGCCGCTGGACCTCCCACAGCTCGCGGATGAAGCCCTCGCGCTGCTCGTCCCCCGCTCCCTCGAGGCGCTCCGCGAATGTGAGAGAGCGCAGGCCGGAGCCGGACACGCGGGCGGTCTCGGCCGAATAGGCCGACGGATCGAACGCGTCGAGCTCCACGTATGACTCGATGCGGCGGCCGATCGCGCGATAGCCGCGCTTCGTGGCCCAGGCGAGCGCGCCGGCCACGTTCTCGTCCGCGCTCGACAGCGCCGCCGGCGCACCCAGGCGGCGCGCCTGCTGCTCCATGGCCTCGAGCAGAGCGCTGCCGATGCCCCTGCGCCGGTGCTCGGGCGCGACGCGCACGCTCACGTTCAGCGAGCCGTCGGCGCGGGGCATGAAGCCGCTCTGGACCTCGCCCAGGGCGACTGGCTCGTCCGAGCGCTCCACGACCAGGCGCACCTGCTTCTGTGGCGGCGCGAGCCGCTCCCACTCGCGCCACTCGTCCGCCGAGCCCTGCTGGACCGGATGGGCCTCGCTGTTGCGCGCGGCGATGAGCGGCTCGCGGTCGCTGTCGCGGAAGGGGCGGTCGACGTAGCCCGGAGGGAGCTGCGGCGTCGTCAAAGGTCACCCACGGCCCGGGCTGGCTCGCCGGGGGCGGCGGCGATCGGCACCGAAGGCCGCGCCGCTCCGGCCGGTGGCCCGCCGTCGGCCCCGCCGACCGTCACGAACCGGCGCTGGTAAAGGCGCTGGTACAGCCCGCCGCGCGTCAGAACTGCGGCCATGCGAGCGTTCATGATCACGTTCGCATCGTAGGCGAGCGTTCAGGCCGGTCGGGGCAGCGAAGCCGGGTCCGAGGGACGAGCCACGGAGGCGCGGGCCAGGCGGCCGGCGATCCGTCGCGTGAGGGCGTCCATCGCGGCGTAGCCGGCTCCGATGCATGCGGGCGGGTTCCCTGCAGGCAGCCACAGCACGGGTAGGACGGGGGACCACGTCCAGACGCCCAGGCTGGTCCCGTAGAGCTCGAGGAGCGCGGTCATGACGAAGCTCACGCAGTAGAGGAGCGGATAGCGGCCGCGGACGATGAACCGCAGGAAGACCGACCACACCACGAGGCCCAGGAGGTCCGGAAGGGGTGGCCGCAGCAGCGCGATGAGCATCCATCCCGTCGCCGCGACCGTGACCGCGGCGACGATCGGCCGCGCGTGGCGCTGGAGGACCGGCAGGGCAGATACCCGAAGCGCCGTGAGGTAGAAGAGCCCGTGTCCCGCCGGCACGTAGAGCGGCAGATCCTCAAGACGGTACGAGTACGCGCGCCAGACAAGCGATCCCACCACCTCGAGGACGGTCGCGACGACGATGAGGACCATGACCTGGACGCGGATCGCGCGTGGCTGGAGCGCGAGGATCACGCCCAGAAAGGCCCATGCGAGCAGGCCGAGCGCGGTGTGCTCCTCGGGGGTCGCGCGCGCGTCCACCGGGAGCACGACCAGGACGAGCGCTCCGAACGCCCCGAGGAGGCCGAGCGTACCGCGCGTCGTCACCGTGCGCGGATGGTATTCAGGCCGCCCCCGACACACGCCGCTGCTCGGCTTCTCGGGTCCGCGAAGGATCGAGTGCTGAGCCGATGCTGGGACTCGAACCCAGGACCGATGGTTTACGAAACCATTGCTCTACCACTGAGCTACATCGGCCAGGAGCCGGGCCTCGCTAGGCGCCCGCCAGACCCCCGGACGGCGGCGGTGTGCGCGAAGCGATACACCGGCCGCCGCTTCAAGCTATCAACTTTACCCGACGTGCCCACTCGCTCTCGGATCGTTACGGCGCCGCGACCCGCGGACGCCGCACCATACGCGGCGTGACCGCCTACGCGCCTGTCCTGCCCGCGCACACCCTCGAGCGCGCGCTGTTCGCCGGACGCCTGGCGACGGCGCTCGCGGTCCTCGGCCTGGGGCTGCTCCTGCCGGGGCCTTCGCTCGAGGCCGTCGGCGCGCTGGCCGGCGCCATCCTGGTGGCCGGCGCGGTCCTGTACCTCGGGGGCCGCTGGGCGGAGCGCCGCGGCGGCGGCCTCGAGCCCTCGCGCTTCGAGCGCGCGATACCCGTCGCCGGCGTCGTCACGGACCTGGCGCTGGTAACGGCGGCACTTGCCGTCTTCTCTGGCGACCCGGCGTGGCGCGCGACCCTCGTCGTGCCGGTGGCCATCCTTCTGGCCGCCATGCGGGTCGGCCCGCGGGGGGCGCTGTTCGCCCTTGCGGCGCTCTCGCTCGCGCACGTCGCCGTGGCTTGGTGGCGCTCCCGCGTCACGGGCGCAGAGCTCGAGCCGCTCACGATCGCCGCGCAGGTCGCCATCTACGCGCTCGCGGCCGTCGTGGCGGGCGGCATCGCGGGCGCGCTCGATACCCACGTGGCATCGCGCGACCGCACCCTGCGCGACCTCGAGCGCCGCCGGATGCGCGACGCGCTGACCGGCCTCGGCGACCGCGAGTTCATGAAGGAGCGGCTGGAGCTGGCCATCGCCACGGCGCGCCGGTTCGGCGGCGGCGCCGGCCTGCTGCTCGTCGACCTCAACGACTTCCGCTCGGTCAACGACACATTCGGCCATTCGACCGGCGACACCGTGCTGCGCAGCGTGGCCGAGCGGCTGCGCGGGCTCGTGCGTGCGACGGACGCCGTCGCGCGCATCGGCGGCGACGAATTCGCCTTGATCCTGCCGCGGGCCGACCGCGCCGGCGGGATCGCCGCGGCGCAGAAGGTCCTGGCGTCGCTCGAGCAGCCCCTCGAGGTGCAGGGCGTGAAGATCGCGCTGCGCGCAAGCATCGGCGCGGTCGCCTTTCCCGACGACGGCGACGATCCCGCGGCGCTCATCCAGCACGCGGAAGCCGCGCTCGCCACGGCGAGGGCGCAGGGTGGCGGCCAGGCCGCGTACGACGCCGGCAAGGAGCAGCAGAGCGCCTGGGGCGGGATGCTCCTGGCCGATCTGCGCGACGGTCTCCAGCGCGGCGAGCTCATCCCCTACTTCCAGCCCATCGTCGCGTGCTCCGACCGCAGCCTGCTCGCGGTCGAGGCGCTCGTGCGCTGGCGCCATCCGCGTCGCGGCCTGGTCGGTCCCGGCGAGTTCGTGGCCTACGCCGAGCACGTCGGGCTCGACCCCGAGCTCCTCGAGACGATGCTGGCCGGCTCGCTGGCCCAGCTCCGCGTGTGGCGCGCGCTGGGCATCGCGGTGCCGGCCTCGGTGAACCTCTCGGCGCGCAACCTCCTCGACCCGGACCTGGTGCCCACGCTCGAGCGGGCGCTCACCGTTCAGCAGGCGGATCCGTCTTGGCTCGAGCTCGAGATCACCGAGACCATGGTCCTGCTCGACCGCGAGCGCGCCCGGGCCACGATCTCCGCGCTGCGCGGGCTCGGCTTCAAGGTGGCCATCGACGACTTCGGCACCGGCTACTCGTCGCTGCGCTACCTGCAGGGCCTGGAGTGCGACTCGCTGAAGATCGACCAGACCTTCGTGCGCGGCATGGTCAGCGACCGCGCCAGCGCGACCATCGTGCGCGCGAGCATCGACCTGGGCCACGCGCTGGGGATGCGCACGACGGCCGAGGGGATCGAGGACGAGACCACGCTTGGACAGCTCGTCGCGATGGGCTGCGACAAGGCGCAGGGCTACCTGATCGCCAGGCCGATGCCCGGCGCCGACCTGCCGGCCTGGCACGCGGGCTTCGCCCCGCGCGGCGCCGCGGTTCCCGCGGGAACGCCCTGGGCCGTCGCCGCGCCCTCCGAACCCCGCTCCCGCTAGCGCGCCCTATCCTCGGATCCTCGAAGGAAGCGGATCTTGCCGACACTCGACGCCAGCGCGCGCGCGACCCTTCCCGACCGGGCATTCGCCTACGTCGACGCGCAGGGCCGGCGGCGGCTCCCCATCCACGACGCCTCGCACGTGCGCAACGCGCTCGCGCGCTTCGAGCAGGTGCGCTTCGAGAGCCCTGAAGCGCGCGAGAGGGCGCGGCTGCGGCTGATCGCGGCCGCCCGCCGCCACGGCATCGTCCCGGTCGGCTTCTTCCAGGGCCAGCTCAAGCGGGAGCGCCAGCAGGGCGAGATCGAGGCGCGCTCGGCCGAGGTGGCGAGCCTGCCCCGCGGCGTGCTCACCTTCCTGCTTACCGACATCGAGGGCTCCACCGGCCTGCTGCAGCATCTGGGCGACGGCTACGCGCAGGTCCTCCGCGGCGTGCGCTCGATCATCCGCGTCGCGGTGCGACGCGCCGGCGGCCACGAGGTGGACGCCCGGGCCGACGAGTTCTTCGCCGTGTTCGAGCGCGCCGGGGCCGCGCTCGCGGCCGCGCTCGAGATCCAGCGCGCCATCGCCGCGCGCAGGTGGCCCGGCCGCAAGCCCGTGCGCGTGCGCATCGGCCTGCACCGCGGCCGGCCGACGCTGACCGAGGCCGGCTACGTGGGCATCGCCGTGCACACGGCCGCGCGCGTCTGCTCCGCCGCGCGCGGCGGACGCATCGTGCTCTCGACGGCGGCCTGGCACGCCGTGGACGAGGACGGCGCGGCCGTGCGCTTCCGCAGCCTCGGCCCGCAGAAGCTCGCCGGCATCGCGCAGCTGGAGGTGCTCTTCGAGGTGCGGGACGCCGCGGCGGCGGGTCGCGGCCGGCCGGCCGCTAAGGGCAGGCCACTCCGGGCGCCCGCGCCTCCGCCTCGCCGTCGACCACGGCGCCGCGGATCGTGAGGATCTCGGCCGACCATCCGCCGGTCGAGCACTCCAGGTCCGCGGTGAGCGTGAGCGTTCCGGTCGTGAACGAGAACACCGAGGGGTCGAGCGTGCCGCTCTGCTGCCCCAGCGCCTGCGTGCCCTGATAGAACTGCACCACCGCCTCGTCGTTCTCGCGCGCTCCCTCGAGCACCCAGCTGAAAGAGACCTCGTGCTGGCGTCCGGTGTTGTCCGTCGGCCGGGAGCGGCCGGTCGCGCTCACGACGCGCACGCGTCCGACCGCCGCGGTCCCCGCCGTAGCGCCCGCCGTGCGGGCGGGAGCGCTGGTAGCGCCAGGCTCATCCGTCGGCTCCGTCGTGCTCGCGATGCGGCCGGCGCCCCCGAGGACCAGGGCGGCGCCCGCGAACGACGCGAGGGCCAGCGCGGTGATGGCCGCGAACACCGGGAGCGACGAGCCGCTCCGCGGCGGCCGGGGAGCGGGCTCCGAGGCCGGCACCAGGCCGGCCTCGGTCGCCGCCTGCTCCTCTTCCATGGCCTAGCGGCTGGCCGCGGCCGGCGTCGCCGGGATCTGGATGAACGGCACTGCGCCCGTGCCCGTCACGGTCGGAAGCTTGCCGTCCCACTTGTCGACCGCGAGGAACTGCACGTAGAGGTCGCTCAGCGTCGAGCGCTGGATCTGCTGGGCCTCGGAGGCAGCCTTGGCGCGGACGAGGACGGCCTGGGCCTCGCCGTCGGCGGCGATGACGCGCGTCTCGGCCTCGACGCGCGTGCGCTCGCGCACGTTCTGGGCCTCGAGCACGCTCTGGGCCGCGACCTGCTTGGCCTCGATGGCGTCGTTGAACGCGCGGGAGAACTCGAAGCTCACGATGTTGAGCTCCTCGACGATGACGTTGAAGTTGCCGAGTCGCTCCTTCAGGAAGTCGCGCGCCAGGTTCTTCACGGTCTCGCGCTTGGTGATGAGCTCCTCGGCGTTGAACTGCGCGGTGGCGAACTTGAACGCCTCCTGGATGGCGGGGTCGACGACGCGCTGCTTGTAAAGCGGGCCGATGTCGCGGTAGACCTGGGGCGCCTCCAGCGGGTCGAGGTGGTAGTTGAGCGCGATGGTCGACTTGACCTCCTGCAGGTCCCGCGACGCGGCGGCCGCGTCGACCTGCTCCTTCTGCGTGCGCACGTCGGCGACCCAGACGCCCTCGACGAAGGGGATCTTGTAGTGCAGCCCCTGCTCGAAGGTGACGCCGGTGACCGCGCCGAAGCGCGTGACCACCCCGACGTGGCCGGCCTCGACGATCACGACCGCGCCGGCCAGCCCGGCGAGCACGATGCCGGCGATGGGGATCGCGAAGAGCGCGGGCGAGATCCCCGGCCTGCCCGAGGAGCGCAGGGCGACGTTCGTGCCCCACAGCGCTACGAGCAGGACCAGAGGTAGTGCGAGCGATAGGGTCTCGAGCATCGCGTGGTCTCCCTCACAACCCGACGGCGGCGCCTCGGGTCCGGCCGCGGCGCGGCCCTCCAGGGTTTCCCTGGCAACTCGCACTCTAGGAGGTCGGGTGGCGCGCGGGCGATCCCATCTCCGGGCTGTCGCGCCGACGAATAGACTTCGCCGCGCGCGCGCGCCAGCGCGAGAGGATCAGGACGACGGTGCACCGTAGAACGCTGCTCAAGCTGGTCGGGGCCAGCGCAGTAGCGGAAGCCCTGGCCATCGCGTGCAGCGGCGCGACGACGCAGGCGACGCCCACCCCTGGCGCTGCGACCACGGCGCCCGCGAGCGCGCGGACGACCACGGGGGCCGCCAGGCCGACCGGGCGGATCTCCGTGTACTCGGCGCTGCACGAGTCGACCAACGACCGGTTCATCGCCGCGTTCCGGACGCAGTACCCAGGGATCGAGGTCGACCTCCTGCCGCTGGCCGCGGCTGGCGAGCTGCAGACCCGCATCCGCGCGGAGAAGGACAGCCCCAAGGGCGACATCTTCGTAGGCGGCGACAGCTCGTTCCACGACCTGCTCGGCAAGGAGGGCCTCCTCGAGAAGTACGGATCCCCCAACGCCTCGGCCGTCGCCGCGGAGGCCAAGGACCCGAAGGGGTCCTGGACGGGCTGGTACTTCGACATCTTCGGCTTCGTCTACAACAACGACCGGCTCAAGGCCGAGGTGGCCAGCGGCGCTCCCAAGACCTGGGACGACCTGCTCAAGCCCGAGTGGAAGGGCAAGCTCGTCATGCCGGATCCCGCGAAGACGGACGGCGGCTACATCTTCCTCGCGACGCAAGTCTTCCGCTTCAACAAGGACGAGGCCAAAGCGCTCGAGTACATGAAGGCGCTGCACCCGCAGACCGCGCAGTACGTCGACACCGCCCCGGAGGGCATCCAGCTCGTCGGGCAGGGCCGGTTCGTCGGCGGCCCGAACTGGAGCCACGACATCCTCAGCGAGAAGTCCAAGAACCCGGGCGTGAGCCTGGTCGTGCCGGAGAGCACGGCGTTCGAGATCGGCGCGGTGTCGATCGTCAAGGGCCGTCCCGCGGCGGATCTGCCCGCGGCGAAGGCCTTCGTCGACTGGATCCTCACCAAGCCCGCCGGTGAGCTGAGCGTGAAGCTCAGCAACCGCCTCTCCGTCCGTAAGGACGTCGCGCCCGCGTCGGGCGCTCCGACGCTCGACCAGGTCAAGCTGGTCAACTACGACCGTGAGTTCGCGAGCTCCAACAAGGACCGCCTGATCAAGGCGTGGCAGACGGCGGTAGGTCTATAGCGGGCTAGAGCGGGGACCAGGCCCTGCGAAGCCTGCGGCGCGAGCCATGGCCTTTCTCAGAGCCGTAGCACCGTCCCGTCGTCGGCGGCCTCGAAGGGCAGCCGCGCGCGCTCGGCCAGCGACTCGGCCCCCAGGTGCGTGATGATCACCCGCCCGCAGCGCAGCTCTGCGCGGTGCTCCTCGAGGTCGCGCGCCCTCAGGTGCACCGGGTCACGCCTCTCGAACCAGGTGCACTCGCAGATGAACAGGTCCGCGCCGTCGGCCAGGCGCACCAGCTCCTCGCCCCAGACCGCGTCGCCCGAGTACGCGATGAGCTTGCCGTCGATGCGCACGCGCAGGCCGTGCGGCTCGGAGTCGGGGCTGTGGCGCACGGGCATGGCCGACACGCGCGCGGGGCCGAGCGCCTGCTCCTCAGCGCCGAGCGTCAGGTAGCGCACCTCGTAGCGCAGGTCGCTGAAGTCCATGCGGTAGCCGCCCGAGACCTGGGCCACGCGCTGCTCGAGCGACGGCGGCCCGCCGATGGCGATCGGCCGCGTGCGGCCGTTCCACTTCTGCTCGTCGAGCAGGAAGGGGATCCCGCCGAAGTGGTCGCCGTGCAGGTGCGTGACCGCCACGCCGTCGATGCGCTGCGGGTCGATCGTGCGCACGATCGCGGGCAGGGACGAGCCGCCGCAGTCGAGGAGCAGCGCGCCGTCGCCGCTCGTGACCAGGATGCAGGCGTGGGAGCGGCCGCCGGCGGCGAAGGCGTTACCGCTGCCGAGGAAGCGGACCTCGACGCTCATGCGCATCTCTCCCGACCTTGATCGCCGCGCACATAGTGTCTCGGTCCGCTGAAGCTCACCCTGGCGCCCATGCTATCGATGGCGGGGCCCGCGACGGCCTCGCGAGCACGCAATGGCCGTCGCACCTACGATCGAGGCGGATGTCCGATGCATTCGCCATCGTGCTCCACTCGCATCTCCCGTACGCTCGAGGCGCGGGCCGCTGGCCGCACGGCGAGGAATGGATCCACGAGGCCGTGCTGGGCACCTACCTTCCGCTACTCACCGCGCTCTACGACCTGCGCGACGCGGGCGTCCCCTACCGCCTGACGATCGGCCTCACGCCGATCCTCATCGAGCAGCTCCGCGATCGCGACGTGGTGCAGCGCGCGGTCCACTACATCGACGATCAGATCGCGCGCGCCGAGAAGGACCGGCGGCTCCTCGGCAGCGAGGGTCTCGCCCACCGCGCCGCGCTCGCGAGCTTCTACCTGGACCTGTACCGCTCGCTGGGCACGGCGTTCGTCGGACGCTTCGACCGCGACGTCGCGGGCGCGTTCGCCGATCTCGCCGCCAGTGGCCACGTCGAGCTATTGACCAGCGCGGCCACGCACGGCTACCTGCCGCTGCTGGACGAGGCCAGCGTCCACCTCCAGCTGGCCACCGGCCGGCGCTCCTCGCGCCGCATCCTGGGCATCGAGCCGACGGGCATCTGGCTGCCGGAGTGCGCCTACCGGCCCGGCCTCGAGCGCATCCTCGAGCGGCACGGGTTCACGCACTTCTTCACCGACGCCAACCTGGTCTCCGCCACGACCAGCCTCTCCGAGCGCACCTGGCGCGCGTTCCGCGAGAGCGACCGCTCGGGCGGGGCGCTCGCGGCGATCGCCGAGCTGGAGCGCCCGCCGGCTCCGCCCCCGGCCGACGCGACCGTCTTCCAGCCGTACCTGGTGCGCTCATCCGACGTGGCGGCCGTGGCGCGCCATCCCGAGGTCAGCGGCCAGGTCTGGTCCGCGAGGCGCGGCTATCCCGGCGATCCCCAGTACCGCGAGTTCCACCGCAAGGACTCGCGCTCGGGGCTGCGCTACTGGCGCGTCACCGACGTCACGTCGGGCCTGGGCGCGAAGGCCGAGTACGACCCCGGCCGCGCCTTCGAGCGCGTCGACGCGCACGCCGAGCACTTCGTCTCGGTGCTGCGGAGGGAGCTCGACGCGCACCACGAGCGCACGGGCCGCGACGGTCTGCTGACCGTGACCTTCGACAGCGAGCTCTTCGGCCACTGGTGGTTCGAAGGCGTCGACTGGCTCGCCGCCGTGCTGCGCCGCGTCGCCCGCGACGGACCGCCAACGACGACCATCGCCGAGCGCCTGAGCTCCGATCCGCCCACCGAGCGCGTCGAGCTACGCGAGGGATCGTGGGGCAAGCAGAACGACCACTCGACCTGGGTCAACGAGCAGACCTCGTGGATCTGGGACGAGCTCCGCCGCATGCAGCGGCGCTTCGATGAGGCGAGCGACGACGACGGCGACCCGCTCCGCGCGCGTGCGCTGCGCCAGGCCGTCCGCGAGCTCCTGCTGGCGCAGTCGAGCGACTGGCCGTTCCTGGTCACGACGGGGCAGGCCGCCGACTACGCCGTGGAGCGCTTCCGCGGGCATGCGCTGCGCTTCCACCGCGCGCTCGAGCTGGCACGCCGCTGCACGGCGGACGACGAGGTCGAGCTACGCAGCCTCGAGCACGCCGACAACCCGTTCCCGGACGTGGACCCGGGCGACAGCGTGGGCTGAGCCGAAGGCTCCGCTAGGTCTTCTTCTCGGGCGTCCTGGCCGGGGCGGCGGGCTGCTTCGCGCCGGCCGCGGGCTGAGCGCCCGCGGCGGGCGCGGGAGCCGCACCCTCCGCGGCGGGGACGGCACCCTCGGCCGGCACGACGCCCTCGGCGGGCGCGGCCACCGGAGCGACCACCTCTTCCACGCGCTGGTGGACGGCCTTCACCACTAGGTCGTCGGGGCGGTCGAGCAGCCGGACCGTGGTCGTGTCCACGACGAGGTCGCGGACGTAGATCGCGTCGTCGACGGCCTCGAGCTTGGTGAGGTCCACCTCGATCGCGTGGGGGATGTCCTGCGGCAACGCCTCCACGCGCACGTGCTCGCGCGCGTGGACGAGCACGCCGCCCACCTTGAGGGCACCGGCCGTGCCGGCGAAGTGGAGCGGGACCTCGGCGTGCGTCTTCTCGGTGAGGCTGACCCGTTCGAAGTCGACGTGGATGATGCGGCCGTTGACCGGGTCGCGCGCGACCCCGGCCACCAGGGCCGACTGGCCGCCGTCGCCGACGCCTTCGAGTGTCAGCAGCGTCGTGCTGCCCCAGCGGCGGTAGCCGAGCTCGAACTCGTGCGCGTCCATCTCGACCGGGAGCGAGCCGGCGTGACCGCCGAACACGACCCCCGGGAGGATGCCGCGGCGGCGTAGCGCCGCCGTCTGCTTCCCCAGCACCTGCCGCTCGCGGACGGCGACCTTCACAGCGTCAGCCAATGGACGTGCTCCCCCTCTTGTGCTGTGACCAGTGTAGGGAAGGGGGAGACGAGCGCGTTGCGTTAAGATCGGCTCAGATGGCCGACCGCCTGCGCTTGGCGTTGGTGTTCCACCAGCACCAGCCGGCAGGGAATTTCCCTCACGTCTTCCAAGAGGTGACCGAGCGCGCCTACGCGCCGCTCGTGGCCGCCCTGTACCGCCATCCCGAGGTGAAGGCGACCCTGCACTTCTCGGGTCCCCTGCTCGACTGGCTCGAGTCGAACCGGCCCGACGTGATCGGCGATCTGTCCGACCTCATCCGCCGCGGCCAGGTCGAGCTGCTCACCGGCGGCTACTTCGAGCCGATCCTCGTCGGCGTGCCGCGCCGCGACGCGGTGGGCCAGATCCGCTCGCTGACCGACCGCATCGTGGCCATCTTCGGCCACCGCCCGCTCGGCGCGTGGCTGACCGAGCGCGTCTGGGAGCCTCACGTGCCGTCGCTGCTGGCCGAGGCGGGGGTCGCCTACACCGTCCTCGACGAGGGCCACTTCCTGCAGGCCGGGCTGCGCCGCGAGGAGCTCGCCGCTTCGTTCATCACCGAGGACCAGGGTTTCCCGGTGGTCGTGTTCCCCGGCAGCGAGCGCCTGCGCTACCTCATCCCGTTCCGCGACGTCAGCGCCGCGATCAAGGAGCTGCGCGAGCGGCACGCGGCCGGCGCGCGCCTCCAGGTGTACGCCGACGACGGAGAGAAGTTCGGCGCCTGGCCCGGCACGTTCGAGCGCGTGCACAAGGACGGCTGGCTCGAGGACTTCTTCACGCAGCTCGCGCAGCAGGACTGGCTCGAGACGGTCACTCTCGAGAACGCCTGGATCTTCCAGCGGCCATCGCGGCGCGTCTACCTGCCCGGCGGTACCTATCCCGAGATGGCCGAGTGGTCGGTGGACGCCGCAACGGCCAAGCGCTTCAGCCAGGCGCGCAACGCGCTCAAGGAGGACCTCGCGCCGCTGGTGGGCACGCCGCCCTGGCGCAATTTCCTCGCCAAGTACCCCGAGGCCAACGCGCTCCACAAGCGCATGCTCATGGTCTCGGAAGAGCTCGCGCGTCGCAGCATCCTGGACATGTCGATCGAGGTGCGCCAGGCGCAGCAGAACCTGTGGCGCGCCCAGAGCAACGACGTCTACTGGCACGGCGTCTTCGGCGGGCTGTACCTGCCGCACCTGCGCGCTGACGCGTACGGCTCGCTGCTGAAGGCGGAGCGGATCCTCGCGGAGCGCCGCCCGGCGGCCGGCGAGCAGCGCGACTACGACGTGGACGGCAACGACGAGTACCTCTACCGCGGGAACGCCGGGGCCGTGTTCGTGCACGTCGAGGGCGGCGCGGTGATCGAGTGGGACATCTACGCATCGGCCACCAACCTCGTCGACACGCTCGCCCGCCGGCCCGAGGCCGAGCACGAGGCCCTGCGCCGCGCGGAGAAGGCCGGCAAGCTCCTGGTGGGCAAGGCCACGGAGAAGGCCTCGAGGTCGATCCACGAGACCGTTCGCGCCAAGGAGCGCGGCCTCACCAAGCTGCTCGAGTACGACGCGGGCCGCCGCGCCTTCTTCCAGGACTCGCTCAGGGTCGGGCGGAGCGAGCCCGTGGTGCTGCACGCGCTGCCCTACACCATCAGCCCGCAGCGCGAGGCACGCACCGTCAGCCTGATCCTCGAGCCGCCGCCCGGCGCGCTGGCGGCCGTGCCCGGCCTCGGCATCCGCAAGGACCTGCGCATCGCGGACGAGGCGCTGTCGGTCGGCGTGCGCTACCGGCTGCGCAACGAGGGCGACGAGGAGCTCGCGCTCACCTTCACCAGCCGCCTCGACCTCGCGCTGCTGAGCGAGACGGGCGCGGGGGACACCATCACCATCGGCAGCCGCAAGACGACGCCGGGCAAGCCGCTCGACCACAAGAGCGCGACCGAGATCGCGGTGCACTCGGAGACGCGCCACTTCGACGTGACGCTGGCGCTCGAGCCGGCCGCCGAGGTCTCGGTACGCCCGGTGTACGCGGTCGCCAACTCGGAGCAGGGCTTCGAGCGCGTGTACGAGCAGACCGAGGTCTCCTGTTCCTGGCCGGTGACGATCGAGGCCGGCGGCCACGTCGACCTCGAGATCCGCGCGAGCGCCGTGGGGCAGATGGTCGAGCCCGAGATCGCGCGCCCCGCGCGCCGGCCGCGCAGGGTGACCGCGCCGGCGGCCGCGCCAGCCACCGCCCGCAGCTAGCCCCATGTCGCGCGGCCTCGCGCTGTTCCTCGCGGGCGCGCTCCTGGGCGGACTCGCCGGCGGCGGCGTGGCCACGGTCGTCGGCGGCCCGCGGGATGGCCTCCCGGCGGTCGGGGCGTCCGCGCCGCCCACCATCGCGCCCGCCCCCCTGCCCGGCGTCGCTCTGTCCGAGGACCTCGTCCAGGTCGTCGAGGAGCTCTCGCCCAGCGTCGTGACCGTCATCAACCGCCTGCCCAGCGGCGCCGAGCAGAGCCGCGGCTCGGGGTTCGTCGTGGACGCCGAGCGCGGCTACGTCATCACGAACAGCCACGTCATCTCGAACGTCACCACCAACGGGGTCGGCGCGTCTTTCGACGTGATCTTCGAGGATGGGCGCAAGGTGGCCGCGCGGCTCGTCGGCCGCGACCAGGAGACGGACGTCGCCGTGCTCGAGGCCGGGCGGCAGGAGGTGAAACCCCTGGTCCTGGGGAACAGTGACGAGGCCCCCATCGGCGCGACGGTCGTGGCGATCGGCAGCGCGCTCGGCGAGTTCCGCAACAGCGTGACGGTCGGAGTGCTTTCGGGAAAGGGCCGGCGCCTGCCCAGCCAGACGACCCGCGACGTGTTCCTCGAGGATCTCGTCCAGACCGACGCGGCCATCAGCCCCGGCAACTCGGGCGGCCCGCTCATCTGGGCGGCCACGCGCCAGGTGATCGGCGTCAACACGCTGGTGATCCGCGAGGAAGGCAGTGAGGGCCTCGGCTTCGCGGTGTCCAGCAACACGGTGCGCCAGATCGCCGACGAGATCATCCAGAGCGGACGCGTCGAGCGGGGCCGCATCGGCATCGCCTACCAGCCGCTCACCCCGCGCAACGCGCAGGCGCTCGGGCTTCCGGCGAGTACGTCCGGCGCCCTGATCACGGACGTCGTGCCGGGCTCGGCCGGCGCGGCGTCCGGGCTGCGTCCGGGCGACGTGCTGGTCAAGGTGAACGAGGACCCCATCGACGCGGAGCACCCGCTCGCGACGCTCATGCTCCGCTACCGTCCCGGCGACCGCGTCAGCCTGACGATCCTGCGCGACGGCGCCGAGCAGCGCTTGGAGCTCACCCTCGGCCGAGCTACATAGCCTCGGCCACCGCGACGCGCGCCTCTTCGTGGCCGCGAGCGGCCTCGGCAGCTTCGGCCTGGGCGTCGCGGCCTTCTACCTGAACTTCGTCTACCGCGCCCTCGGCTTCGACGAGCTGGCCATCGGGATGCTCGCGGGCGCGCAGGCCGTCGGCGGCGTCGTGGGCGCCTGGCCGGCCGCGCGACTGGCGCGCTCCTACTCGCGCCGCGCCGCGATCCTCAGCGGCGGCGTCGTGACCGCAGCGGGCATCGTCGGCATCCTCGTCACCGACGCGCTCACTTCGCAGCTCCTCGCGGCGGCGCTACTCGGAGGAGGCGGGGTCGTCGTCTTCGCGTCGGGCTCGGCGCTGATCGCCGACGCGACCTCGGCGGGCGACCGCCCGCGGCGCTTCGGCCAGCAGGTCGCGGTCGGCACCATCGCTGGATTCGTGTCCGCGTACGTGGCCGGGCAGATCGCCGCGCCGGTGGCGGCCCTGGTGGCCGCGCCGGCGAGCTCGCTCGCGGTGGTCCGCGTCCTTGTCGCGCTCGGCGGGCTCGTCGCGGCCGCGTCTGCGCTGCCGATCCTGCTGGTCCGCGCGGTGCCCGTGGCCCGTGGCGCGCTCGCGGCGCCCCTGCGGCACGGCCTGCTGCTGCGCTTCGGCGCCATCGACGCCATCTTCGGCTTCGGCGCCGGCAGCTTCATCCCGTTCATCAACCTCTTCTTCGCCGACAGGTTCGCTCTCGACTTCGCGGCGATCGGCATCGCCCTGGGCGTGATCGCCGTCGGAGGCAGCCTGGGTGCGCTACTGCACGGCATCCACCTGGCGCCTCGCCTCGGCGAGCTGCGCGCGGTCGTCCTCGTTCAGCTGCTGTCGCTGCCGTTCGCGCTCGTGGCCGCGGTCGTGCCGTTCGCCGCGGTCGCGATCGGCTCGCTCGCGGTCCGCGCCGGGCTGATGTACGGATCGTCCTCGACCTACCGCGCGTTCCAGATCTCGTCCTTCGGTCCCGCCGAGCGGGCGGGCGTGACCGCTCTGCTCGCGATCGTCTGGAACGCGACGGCGGCCGCGGGCTCGGTGGTCTCGGGCGCGCTGCGCACGGCGCTCGGCGACGCGGGCTGGACGGCCAACCTGCTCACGCTGATCGCGGCGTACGCCGTCGCCGCCGTGCTCACCGTGGCGCTCTTTGGCGCGCACCGCCCCGCGGGCGACGCGACGGCCGGCGACGACCTGGCCGCTGCGCCACACTCGCCCGCATGAGCCGGGCGCCGTGGCGCTGAGGCCGCGCGACACCATCGCGTCCGCGTTCCGCGCGGCCCTCGATCTCGCGGCGGCCGACCTCGGCTGGAGCGACGAGGCCAAGGCCGTCCCGGCCACGGTTGAGCGGCCCGCCGATGCGGCCCACGGCGACTTCGCCACGAGCGTCGCGCTGCGGCTGGCCAAGCCGCTGCGCCGCCCGCCGCTCGAGGTGGCCGCGGCCATCGGCGAGCGCGTCGCGCCATCCGGCATGATCGGATCGGTCGAGGTCGCGCGCCCCGGCTTCGTCAACGTGCGCCTCGCGGATCCGTGGGTCGCGCGCCAGGCCGACACCATCGCCGCGCTCGGCCCCGAGTACGGGCGCTCGACGCGCCTCGCCGGCCAGCGCATCCAGGTCGAGTACATCTCGGCGAACCCCACCGGGCCCATGACGGTCGCGAACGCGCGCGGCGGCCCCATCGGCGACGTCCTGGCGAACGTGCTGGCCTTCGCGGGCGCCGCCGTGACGCGCGAGTTCTACGAGAACGACACGGGGTCGCAGGTCGAGACCCTCGGCCGCAGTGTCGCGCTGCGCTATCGGGAGCTTTTCGGAGAGCAGGTCACCATCCCCGAGGATGCGTACCCCGCCGAGTACGTCGTGGACATCGCCAGGCGTATCCGCGAGGTCGAGGGCGACCGCTATCTCGGGATGTCCCTCGAGGAGCAGGCGCGCGCGTTCGCGCCGAAGGCCTTCGACATGATCATCGACGAGTGGCACCGCGCGACCGCCGAGCGGTTCGGGGTGCGCTTCGACGTTTGGTACCGGGAATCGTCGCTCGTCGGCTCCGACTACTTCAAGGCGACGTTCGAGGAGCTCCGGCGGCTCGGCGCGCTCGAGGAAAGGGACGGCGCGGTCTGGCTCAGGAGTCGCGAGCTCGGCGAGGACATCGACTCGGTGGTCATTCGCAGCAACGGCATTCCCACGTACTTCGGCGTCGATCTGGTGTACCACCGGCATTGCCTCGTCGAGCGCGGCTTCGACCGCAAGATCGACGTGTGGGGCGCGAACACGTACGGCCACTCCCTGCGCATGCGCGCGGCGATGAAGGCGCTCGGGCTCCTCGATCGCTGGGAGGTCGTCATCTACCAGTACGTGAAGTTCCTCCACGAGGGCGTCCTCACGAAGATGGGCAAGCGCAGCGGGCGGTTCATCCTGCTCGACGACGTCATCGACGCCGTCGGGCTCGACGCCGCGCGCTGGTTCTTCGTCCAGACGAGCGCCGACCGCAGCCTCGACTTCGACCTCGAGCTCGCGGTCCGCCAGTCGAGCGAGAACCCCGTCTACTACGTGCAGTACGCGCACGCGCGCATCGCCAGCATCCTGCGCACGGCCGCCGAGCGCGGCGTCGGCTCGCGGGACGCGGACGTTTCGCTGCTGGTCGCGCCGGGCGAGATCGGGCTGATCAAGATGCTGCTGCGCTTCCCCGAGACCGTGGACGACGCGCTCGAGCGCAGGGCGCCCCACCTACTGACCGTGTACGCCCTCGAGCTGGCCGGGGTCTTCCACACCTTCTACCGCGACCACCGCGTGGTCGGCGACGACCCGGCCCTGTCGCGCGCGCGCCTGCGGCTGGTCGAGGCGACGCAGGTCGTGCTGCGCCAGGTGCTCGGGCTGCTCGGCGTCTCGGCCCCCGACCAGATGTGATGGTCTTGCCCGTCGCGCTCCTCGCGGCGAGCATCCCGCTCATCGCGCAGTTGCGCTCGCTCGACGAGGACCGCTCCGCGGGCCGGCGCACGCTCGCCACCACGATGGGCGCCACCGGGACGCGCGTCCTCTACTCGGTGCTGGTGGTCCTCGCCTACGCCGTGCTGCCGCTGCTCTGGGCGCTCGAGGCGATCCCCACCGCGGCGCTGCTGGCGTTCGTAACCGCGCCGCTCGCGATGCGCCTGGGCGACACGGTGTCGCACCGCAGCGGGCCGGCGCTCGGCGGCGCGCTGCGCGAGGCGGCGCTGCTCCTGGTGCTGTTCGCGGCGATCCTGGCCTTCGCGGCGATCCTGGCCTTTGCGGCGATCCTCTAGCCGCCCTTACTCGTAGCGCAGCGCTTCGATGGGATGCAGGCGCGCGGCGCGCATGGCGGGGTAGAGGCCGAAGACGATGCCGATAGCGACCGAGACGCCCACGGCGACGGCGACCGTGCCGGGCGTGATCGCGATCGGCACGCTCGCCTGGAGCCGCTTGACGAGCTCGGTGATGGCCCAGCCGAGCGCGATCCCGAGCAGTCCTCCCGTCCCGGTGAGGGTCACCGCCTCGATGAGGAACTGCGACAGGATGTCGCGCCGCCTCGCGCCGACCGCCTTGCGGATGCCGATCTCGCGCGTCCGCTCGTGCACGGAGACGAGCATGATGTTCATGATCCCGATCCCGCCGACGAGCAGCGATATCCCGCCGATCGAGCCCAGCAGCAGCGTGAACGTGGCCGTCACCGACGACAGCGCGGCGAGCGTGTCGTTCTGGTTCTGCACCTGGAAGTCGGCCTGCTCCGGGTCGCCGACGTTGTGCCGGTCGAGCAGGATGCTGCGCACGTCCTCGGTGGTCTGCTCCATCGCCTCCGAAGAGGTGGCCTTGATCACGATGGCGCTCACGGCGTCGCCGCGGCCGGTGAGCACCTTCTGCGCGGTCGTGGCGGGCACGAGGACCAGGTTGTCGCGGCTGAAGCCGAACGTGGTGCCCTTCGGCTCGAGCACGCCTATGATCCGGAAGCCGACGATGCGCGAGCGCTGGCTGCCGCCTCCCGCGAACGCCTGCCGCAGCTGGATCGTCTGGCCCACCGGATCGTCCTCGCCGAACAGGTTGAGCGCTACGTCGGCGCCGATCACCGCCACGAGCTGGCTGGTCGAGATGTGCGCCTGGTCGAAGAACTGCCCGCCGGCGAGGCCCCAGTCGCGGACCAGGGGGTAGTCCTCGGTCACGCCGGTCACCTGCGCGTTCCAGTTCGTCCCGTTGGCCGTGAGCTGCCAGGGCCCGGCCGGCTGCTCGGCCTCGATGCCGGCGATGCTCTCGCCCAGCTGCTCCCGCAGCGCCTCCATGTCTCCCAGCGTGAGGTCCTGGCTCTGCGCGCCCGCGCCGCGCAGCGTGTTCTGCGTCTGCGCCTGCGGGCTGACCGTGATCAGGTTCGACCCGAGGGAAAGGATCGCGCTCTGCACCTGGAGCGAGGCGCCGTTGCCGATCGCCACCATGGCGATCACCGCGGCCACGCCGATGATCACTCCCAGCATCGTGAGCGCCGACCGCAGCTTGTTGACCGCGATCGAGCGCCAGCCCTCCCGGACTGAGTCGGCCAGCCTCACTTCGCCCCGATCCCGGTCTCCAGCTCGGACTCGGCGCGGCGCGGCGCCGCCACGCGCTGGTCGGTGTGCACCAGGCCGTCGCGCATGCGCACGATGCGCTTGCAGTGCGCCGCGACGTCGGGCTCGTGGGTGACCATCAGCACCGTCCGCCCTTCGTCGTTCAGCCCTTGGAAGATCGCGAGGATCTCCGCGCTCGAGCGCGAGTCGAGGTTGCCGGTGGGCTCGTCCGCCAGGATGACGTCCGGGTCGTTCAAGAGCGCGCGCGCGATGGCCACGCGCTGCTGCTGGCCGCCCGACATCTCGCTCGGGCGGTGTCGCGCGCGGTCGGCGAGTCCGACCATCTCCAGCGCGCGCGTCGCCCGCTGGCGCCTCTGGTGCCCGTCCCCTCCGTAGAGCAGGGGAAGCTCGACGTTCTCGAGCGCGCTGAGGCGGGGCAGCAGGTTGAAGGTCTGGAAGACGAAGCCGAGGCGCTTGTTGCGCAGGCCGGCGAGCCGGTCGTCCGAGAGCCCGCCGACCTCGACGTCCCCCAGCCGGTACGTGCCGCGGTCCGGCACGTCGAGGCACCCGAGCACGTTCATCAGCGTCGATTTGCCCGATCCCGACGGGCCCATCACGGCCAGGAACTCCCCGCGCTCGACGCTGAGGTCGACGCCGCGCAGCGCCTGCACCTCGACGTCGCGGCCCATGCGGTAGGTCTTGGTCACGCCCTGGACCTCGATGAGGCTCATCGCCGGATGATCGTGGGCGGGCCGCCGCCGAACCCGCCGGCCGGTCCGGTCTGCTGGCCCGTGGTCGTGGTGGTCCGGGCGGACGGGAGCACCACCTCGTCACCCTCCTCGAGGCCGCCCGTGACCTCGGTCACCGTGCCGCTCGAGATGCCCAGCGTGACCGCGACGCTGGTGGCGACGCCGTCGCGCATGACCTGCACCACCTTCTCGCCGGCGACGGCACGGACCGCGCTGTTGGGGATGGTCAGGACGCCCTGCTTGCTGGCGACGATCACCGTCGCGGTCCCGGACATGCCCGAGCGGATGGCCGGGTCGGGCCCCTCGATCGCGACGTCCACCCCGTAGACCGGAACGCCGCTCTGGACCGTGGCCAGCGGGTCGAGCGCCGTCACGCGGCCGCGCAGGCGCGTGCCCGTGCCGATCGCGTCGATGGCCACCACCGCCGCCTGCCCGCCCGTGAGCTTCGCGATGTCGGCCTCGCCGACGGTGCCCCGGAGCGTGAGCACGTGCGTCAGGGCGAGCACGACCAAGGGGCTGGCCGGCGTCTCGCCGACCTCCCCGTCCACCGATGCGATCGCGCCGCCGACCGGGGCCGTGAGCGTCGCGCCCGCGAGGTCCGCGCGGGCCTTGTCCAGCGCGATCTCGGCAAGCAGCACGCTCGCCTGCGCGAGCGCGATGTCGCTGGCCTTCGAGCCGGCGGTCGCCTTCAGGTACTGGATGCGCGCGCCCTCGAGCGAGATGCGCTGCGACTCGGCGGTCGAGGCCTGCTTGTCCTGCACGTTCGCGAGCGACCTCTGCGCCTCGGCGTATGCGTCGGTCGCCGTCTCGACCGAGCTGGAGGCCTTGCGTTCCGCATCCGCGTAGGCGTCGCGGGCACTGACGAGCGACCCGGAGACGCTGCTCTCGACCGTGCCCGCCGCGACGCCCGTTCCGGCGACGTCGCCCTTCATCCCGGCGCTAGTCTGCTGCGCCGCGATCAGCCCGTTCTGGACCTGCACGACCGCGCCGCGGACCGGGTCGAGCACCCAGCGGTCCTGCGTCGCGAGCGAGTCGAGCGCGCTCAGGGCCGAGCCCATCGCGGAGAGCGCGGAGGAGACCCCCGAGCCGGCCGTGTCGATCGCCGAGTTGATGCCGCTCGCGGCGGAGTCGTAGCCGGCAAGCGCGCCGGCCAGCGGCGCGATGAGCGGCACCGTGTCGGACCCGGACGCGAGCGCGGCGTCGAACGCGTCGGCGGCCTCGAGCAGCTCCGCCAGCGCGCGAGCGTAAGCCTCGAGCGAGGGAGCGACGACCTCGTCGACCTGGCGCTCGCTGCCGGCCAGCGAGACCTCGGCGGCGTTGAGCGAGTTGCGGGCGGCGGTCGTGTCGCTGGTCTGAAGCACCTCGCTGCTGCCCGCGAGCGCGGCGGCGATCCCGGCGCGCGCGGCCACGATGGCCTTGCGGTACGCCGCGAGCTCCGATCGCAGATCCGTCACGGCGCCCTCGAGGGTGTTGCGCGCGAGCGCGTACGACTGCGTGGCCTTGTCGTAGGCCTGCCGCGCGCTCGCGACGTCGCTCCCCGTCCCGGTCCGCGCGTCATCGAGCGCCCGCCCCGCGTCGGCCAGCGCGTCCTGCGCATCCTCGACCGCGGACTCCGCGCCGCGCAGTGCCTGCTCGTAGCCCGTCGTCGCGCTCTCGAGCGAGTTCCGCGCCAGAGCCAGATCCTCGGCGGTGGCGCCCGCCACGGTGGAGTCGTACTTGGCCTGCGCGCTCAGCAGGTCCGCCTCGGCGCGCTTGACGGCGGCCTCGAGATCCGCCGTCTCGAGCCTGGCCAGGATCTGCCCCGCGGCGACCACGTCGCCGACCTTGACCTTCACCTCGGCCAGACGGCCCTGCGGCCGGAAGCTCAGCTTCACCTGGTCCGCGTTCACAGTGCCGGACACCTCGACCGTCTGCGTCACGTTCGCGCGCGTGACGGTCGCCGTCCGCGCCGCCTGCTGTGGTGTCGCCGCCGACAAGCGCGGGGCGATCAACGTTGCGGCGACGAGCGCGGCCACGGCGGCCGCCGCGGCGACGCGCCCCACCCAGTTCGTGGCGATGAAGCTAAGGATGGCGATCTGTCACCCCTTCCGCTGGCCCCAGGACGAGCCACCGACGATAGGCGACGGTCCGCGAGAGGGATGAGAACGGGCTAAGGAGGGATCTGCGAGACTGGCCGAGGTGGACATCACCTGGCTCGGGCACGCCTGCTTCCGGCTTCGCGGCCGCGAGGGCGTCGTCCTCACCGACCCGCCCGACCCGAAGTCAGGCCACGCCATCCCGAAGACCGAGGCCGACCTGGTGACGGTGTCGCACGACCACCCCGGCCACTCGAGCCTCAAGTCCGTCGCGGGCGGCCCGATCACGCTGGGCGTCCCCGGCGAGTACGAGGTCCGCGAGATCCTGGTCACGGGGATCCGCACCTTCCACGACGAGGAGCGCGGCGCCGCCCGCGGTCCCAACACGGCGTTCGCCATCCGCCTCGACGACCTCGTGGTCTGCCACCTGGGGGACCTCGGCCATGTGCTGGCGGCCACCGACCTCGAGAAGGTGGGGGACGTGGACATCTGCCTGCTGCCGATCAGCGGCGCCGACACGAACCTCTCGGCCGCGATGGCCGCCGAGGTCGTTCACCAGCTCGAGCCAAAGGTGGTGATCCCGATGTCCTACGACCCCGACGCGAAGCCCAAGGACACGCCCTTCGAGCGCCTGCTGCACGAGCTGGGCGTGAAGGAGCTGACGCCCGTCCCCAAGCTCTCGGTCAGTCGCTCGTCACTGCCGTCCGAGCTACAGGTGGTCGCCCTCGACTCGCGCGCGCGCTGACGCTGGTACACTTTGCGTACGTCGCGCCGCCGGCGCGGCGACTTTTCTTGTACGGGGAGTCATGGTGCAGGCGGTCGTCCGCACGGGCGGAAAGCAGTACCGCGTCGAAGAGGGCGCGATCGTCTCGGTGGACCGGCTCGCCGGCGAGCCGGGCACGACCGTCACGCTCGACGACGTGCTGTTCGCCGCGGACGGCGACAAGGTCGGCCCCGGGGCCGGCGTGAAGGTGACCGCCGAGATCGTGGCGCACGAGAAGGGCGAAAAGATCAAGGTCCTCAAGTACAAGAACAAGACGCGCTACCGGAGGCTGAGTGGACAGCGTCCGCTCGCGACGAAGATCAAGATCCTGAAGATCGAGGCTTGACGAGATGGCACACAAGAAGGGCGGGGGCTCCACCCGCAACGGACGCGACTCCGCCGGTCAGCGGCTGGGCGTGAAGGAGTACGCGGGCAGCGTCGTGAACGCGGGTACGGTCCTGGTCCGCCAGCGCGGCACGCGGGTGCTCCCCGGTCCGAACGTGGGCGTGGGCAAGGACCACACCCTGTTCGCGCTCGTCGCAGGCATGGTGAAGTACGGTCCGGCGCGCGACGACCGCCGCCGCGTCACCGTCGTGCCGCAGGCATGAGAGAGGAAAAGAGCGAGGGTCCGGCTTTGCCGGCCCGAGCGAACGACATGTGCGAGCGAAGCGAAGGCTCGGGCCTTGGCCCGAGCGAAGGATAGCGGAGGCGCTCCGATGAAGGAGAAGATCCACCCCAAGTACGTGCCGGCCAAGGTCGTCTGCGCCTGCGGCAACACGTTCCAGACCATGTCCGTCAAGCCCGAGCTGCACGTCGAGGTCTGCTCCAACTGCCATCCCTTCTTCACGGGCAAGCAGCACCTGGTCGACACGCAGGGTCGCGTAGACCGCTTCCAGAAGCGCTACGGGAAGACCACCGCGAAGCAGGCGGAGCAGCCGGCCGCGACGCGCGGCTAGAGGTGAGCCGCCCCGCATACGGGGGCCAGGCCGTCATAGAGGGCGTTCTCATCAGGGGGCAGCGCACGCTCGCGCTCGCCTGCCGCCGGCCCGGCGGCGACATCTACCGCTACCGCGAGGCGCTCTCGTCGCCGCTGCAGCGCTCGCGGGTGGCCCGCTGGCCGTTCGTGCGCGGCGTGATCGTGCTCTGGGAGTCGCTGGTCCACGGCACGCGGATGCTCATGCGCTCCGCCGACGTCCAGATGGAGGGCGTCGACGTGAGCGAGCGTCCCGGCACCAAGGGCATGGCCGGCGTGTTGGCGGTCTCGGTCGCGGTCGCGCTGGTCGTCTTCGTGGGCATCCCCTACGCGACCACGCAGCTGCTGCACGCCGCCGTCCCCTCGGCCACCCTGCTCAACGTCATCGAGGGTCTCATCCGCGTGGCGCTGCTCGTCGCATACGTCTGGGGCATCTCCTTCCTGCCCGAGATCAGGCGCGTGTTCGCGTACCACGGCGCGGAGCACATGACCATCCACGCCTTCGAGCACGGCGACCCGCTCGACGCGGCGCACATCGGGCGCTATCCCACCGAGCACCCCCGCTGCGGCACGGCGTTCCTGCTGCTGGTCGTGTTCGTCGCCGTGGTCCTGTTCACGTTCATGCCGCGCACGAACCTGGTGGTGGACCTGGTCGCGCGGCTCGCGCTGGTGGTCCCGGTGGCCGCGATCTCGTACGAGCTGCTCAAGCTCGGCGCGGCGCACGAGCGCGATCCGCTGATGCGCGCGCTGGTCTGGCCCGGGCTCCTGCTCCAGGGCATCACCACGCGGCAGCCGGACGAGCCGATGATCGAGGTCGCCGTGGCCTCGCTCGAAGAGGCCATCGCGGGCGACCGCGAGAGCGGGGCGACGAACGAGCGAGCGACGAGCGGCTCCGCCGCGAGGAGCGAGTCCAGCCCGGAGCGGGCGCGGGCCGAAGGGCCCGCGCGTTGAGAAGGCCGTGACCCTGGTGCTCTCGCGCGGCCTTCGGGACCGGCTCGCGCGCATCGAGGAGCGCTACGACGAGGTCGGCCGCCTGATGTCGGACCCAGCCGTCGTGACCGATCGCCAGCGGCTGCGCGAGCTCGGCCAGGAGCACGCGCAGCTCGCGCCGGTGATCGAGCTGATCGGGCAGCTGCGCCGCGCCGAGGGCGCGCGCGACCAGGCCCACGAGCTGGCCGGCGCCGACGACCCCGAGCTGCGCGACCTGGCGCGCGAGGAGCTGGCGCAGTCCGAGGCGCGCGTGAAGGTGCTGAGCGCGGATCTGCGCAAGCGCCTGGTGCCGCGCGACCCCCTCGACGAGAAGAGCGTGATCATGGAGATCCGCGCGGGCGAGGGCGGCGAGGAGGCCGCGCTGTTCGCCCTCGACCTCTACCGCATGTACACGCGCTACGCCGAGCGCAGGCGCTGGCGCGCGGAGATCATGTCGCAGAGCCAGAGCGACAAGGGTGGCTTCAAGGAGGTCATCTTCCGCATCGCCGGCGACGGCGCGTACAGCCGCCTCAAGTTCGAGTCGGGCGTGCACCGCGTGCAGCGGGTGCCGGCGACGGAGGCGCAGGGGCGCATCCACACCTCGACCGCGTCGGTGGCCGTCCTGCCCGAGGCGGCCGAGGTGGACTTGCGCATCGACGAGAGCGACCTGCGCGTCGACGTCTACCGCGCGAGCGGGCACGGCGGGCAGGGCGTCAACACCACCGACTCCGCGGTGCGCATCACGCACACGCCCACGGGGCTCGTGGTCACCTGCCAGGACGAGCGCTCGCAGCTCAAGAACCGGGCCAAGGCCATGGCCGTCCTGCGGGCGCGGCTGCTCGCGCTCGAGCTGGAGCGCCGCGAGGCCGAGCAGGGCGCGGCGCGCCGGGCGCAGATCGGCCGCGCCGAGCGTGCGGAGAAGATGCGGACCTACAACTTCCCGCAGGACCGCCTCACCGATAAGCGCCTGGGCTACAACCTCTCGAGCCTGCCGCGGATCATGGACGGCGAACTCGACGAGCTCGTCGACGCGCTGGCGGAGCGCGACGTCGCCGAGAGGCTGGCCGAGCTGGAGCAGGACGCGTGACCGAGCTGCTCGGCTACGACGACGACACGGCCTTCACGCTCATGGACGTCGCCGCCACGGTCAACGCCATCGTGCGGCGCGTGCCCGCCGAGCGATTGCGCGCCGCGCGCTTCGGAGACTGGGACGGCGTCGAGCTGATCGGGCACGTCACCGACGTGGCCGAGGTGTTCGCTGAGCGGGTCCGGCGCGCCGTGGCGGAGGACTCCCCGGCGCTCACGGCGATCCCCGAGGGCATGCTCGGCGACTCGCAGCGCGATCCGATGGACCTAGCGCGGCGGCTCCTCGCCGCCCACCAGCGCATCGTCGCCGCGCTCCAGGCGCCGGCCGCCGCCTCGCGCCCAGCGATCCACCAGGAGTGGGGGCCCGTTAACGCGGGGCACCTCGCGGCGTACGAGGCCGGCCACTCCGGCGCCCACGCCTCCGAGTTCGCGACCGCCTTTCCACCCACGTAAGACGCGCGGCATCCGCCGCGGCTGTACACCGGGGCAGAGCCTTCGGCTCAGCCCACGTTGTAACGACAGACACGCTGCCGAGCGCGAGACGAGATCGCACCCACCACGACGGCGACCCTCTGGTAGCCTGCCCGCTGACCGATGAAGAAGGTACTCGTGGTCCTCTTGGTCCTGATCGTCGCGGTGGGCGCGTTCCTGTACTTCCCGCGCGGCGAGGCGCTGGCCGCGGTGAACTCCGCGGTGCTCTCGGTCCTCAGCTCGGGCGTGGACGCGCAGCGTTCCGCTGGGCAGCAGTTCGAGCCCGCGCTCGATGGCGACGTCTTCGCCACGGGCGATCAGCTGCGTGCCGACGCGGACGGCCAGGGGCTGCTCACGTTCTTCGACGGCTCGACCGTCACCGTGGATCCGCTGGCCACGCTCAAGGTCACGTCGCTGAACAAGCCGTCGTCCGGCGGGATCCAGGCCCTGCTCGAGCAGACCGCGGGCCGCACCTGGACGTCGGTCACGAAGCTGGCCACTCCCGACTCCAAGTTCGAGATCAAGACGCCGTCGCTCACCGCGACCGTGCGCGGCACGACCTTCGAGATCATCGTCGAGATCCTGCCCGACGGCAGCGTCCGCACCACGGTCCGCGTGACCGAGGGCGAGGTCCTCGTCACCGCGCTCGACGGGACCCAGGTGATCATCCGCGCCGGGCAGCAGGGCGCCGTCGAGCAGGGCGAGAGCGCGCCGCCGGCTGGCGAGCCCTCGCCGCCGACGCCGCGGCTGCGCATCGCCGCGCCCGCGGGAGCCGGGTTCGTAGTGATCGACCCGCGTGGCCTGCGCTGCGGCTCGCTGACGGAGGCGCTCGAACGCCAGGTGCCGCGCTGCGACGTCGGCAGCGGCGGTGGTGGCCAGGTCGTGACGATCGGCGACGTCGTGGCGGGCGACTACCAGATCCTGCTCGCCGCGGCGCGCGCACTGAGCGGTGCCGAGCTCGTGGCTGAGGGCATCGGACTGGGCGGCAGCGACTTCACCAGCAAGGTCCCCCTGACCCTCGCGGTCGGGGACCTGGTGCGGACGACGCTACCCGTGCGCGTGAGCGCGGAGGGCAAGCTCTCGTCCACCGGCTTGACCCCGCCCGAGAAGCTCAGCACGGTGTGCGGCGCCGAGGCAGCGGGCCGGGTGTTCTCCTCGGGCGACCCCGCCGCGCGGACCGACCTGCTGCTCCGCTACGGCGAGGAGGCCCCCGACCAGCCCGCGGCGCTCGTGATCACGAGCCAGGAGCTGACCGACGCGGCGGCCACGGGGCTCCAGGACGCTCAGCTGCCTGTCGAGCTCCGCAACGTGGCCATCGACATCGACGGCGCCGGCGTGCACTTCAGCGGCAGCGTGCAGCTGGGCCCGTTCGACCTCTCCGCCCGCGGCGACGTCATAGCCGGACAGCGCGACGGGAAGCTGCTGGTGAAGATCAGGACCCTCGACTCGCCGCTGCTGCCGTCGGCGATCAAGGGTCAGATCATCGAGGTCCTCGAGCAGACCCTGGACGAGGTCGCGGCCGACTTCCCGCTCTACGTGCAGCGCGTCGCGTTCCGCAGCGGCTGCATCGGCGTGATCGGGCGGACCCCGGCCTAGACCGCCATCTCCGCCTTGATGGCGGGGTGGGAGCGATAGTCGATGAGCCGCGCGACGCCGTCGAGCAGCGGACCCGCGGGCTCGCCCTTCGCGACGCGGCCGAGGATCTCGCGGTAGCGCGACTCGACGGCCTCGACCGAGCGCAGCGCCGGATCGAGCCGCAGCCGCGGCGGCGGGTAGGGCTCGCGTGAGAGCTGCTCGCGCACGGCGGTCTCGTGGCTGCGATAGACGTGCGCGTCGGCGAGCACGTGCGTGAAGGTGTCGGGCTCGAGGTCGGTCATCTGGGCCAGCAGGTGGAGCAGCAGGGCGTACTCCGCCATGTTGAACGGGACGCCCAGGAACATGTCGCAGGAGCGCTGGTACATCAGCAGCGAGAGCCTGCCGTCGGCGACGAACAGCTGGAACAGCGCGTGGCAGGCGGGCAGCGAGGTCTCCTCGAGCTCCCCGGGATTCCAGGCTGTAACGACGTGGCGTCGAGAGGCCGGGTCGCCGCGGAGCCGCTCGACCAGCCCGACGAGCTGGTCGACGCGCCGGCCGTCGGGAGCGCGCCAGTCGCGCCATTGCTGCCCGTAGTTGCGGCCGGCGTCGCCTTCGAACCGCGCTCGCGGCAGCCACGCGGGCGCGTAGGCGTTGCCGTCCCAGATGTGCACGCCGAGACGCTGCAGCTCGGTCACGTCCGACCGCGCGTTCAGGAACCACAGCAGCTCGGCGATGACGGCGCGGATGGCCAGGCGCTTCGTCGTCACCGCGGGGAAGCCGTCGGCCATGCGGAAGCGCATGACCTCGCCGAAGAGCGCGCGCGTGCCGACGCGCGTGCGGTCCATGCGCTCGGAGCCCTCGTCCATGACCCTTCGCAGCACGTCGAGGTACTGGCGCATCGCGCATAGTGTCGCCCGTGCCCGGCGACCGCGCCGCCTTCGTCTACGACGATCGCCTGACGCGGCATGTCTATCGCAGCGACCACCCGCTCAAGCCCAGCCGCCTGCGCGGGGTGTGGGAGACGCTGACGCGGCTCGGCGCGTTCGCGCGGCCGGACGCCTCGGTGCTGGCGCCGCGCGAGGCCACTCGCGAGGAGATCGAGCGCGTCCACGCGCCCGACTACGTCGATGCGGTGATCCAGGCCTCGCGCGACCCCGACCTCGACTTCGAGCGCTGGGGCCTGCAGCCCTACGGCGACACCCCGCCGTTCGCCGGCATGCACGAGGCTTCGCTCCTGACCACCGGCGCCTCGCTCGCCGCGCTCGAGGCCGT
>Ga0326597_10001311_pt1 | contig 40643 bp, 34 predicted proteins | sample RVTome_12_FD_203789 | JGI IMG/M metagenome (GOLD analysis project Ga0326597, IMG submission 203789) | Soil microbial communities from uranium-contaminated site in the Upper Colorado River Basin, Wyoming, United States - RVT100D185 | ecosystem: Environmental > Terrestrial > Soil > Contaminated >... | reverse complement strand
TTTTTCAGCAGCCGGCGCTCCATGTCGAGCGCTTCGTCGGTTTCTCTCTTGGCACGGCGCGCCGCGGCTTCGCGCAGTTCGCGTTCGATCGCCGGCGCCAGGCGCGCGAGGTTGCCTTTCAGGATCAAGTCGTGGACCCCGGCCCGCATCACCTCCGCAGCCTTCTCTTCGCCGATGGTGCCGGAAACGACGATGAACGGCGGATCGAGGCCGCGCTCCTTGATGATGCCGAGCGCCGAAAGCGAGTTGAAGCCGGTCATGCCGTGATCGCACAACACCACGTCCCAGGCGCGCTTTTCGAGGGCGGCGTGAAGGCCGTCGGCCGTTTCCACCCGCTCGTAATTGACGTAGAGGCCGCTTTTTTCCAGGTGCCGCACCAGCAACAAGGCATCGTCCTCGACGTCCTCGATGAGCAGCACGTTGAGCGATCGGGCGTTCGAGGAAACATTCTTCGACGACTTGGCGTCGGTTCGTTTATCCATGATCGCTCACCGGGTTTCGGGGGGCGGCTCGTTGAGGAGCAGCCAATAAAGCCCGAGGCTCTTGACCGCCTCGGCGAATTCGTCGAATTTCACCGGCTTACGGACGTAGCTGTTGCAGCCGAGGTCGTAGCCACGGACCTTGTCTTCCTGTTCGTCGGACGAGGTCAAAATGACCACCGGCAGGGTTTTGGTTCGCTTGTCCGCGCGCACCCGCCTCAGGACTTCGAGGCCGTCCACCTTCGGGAGCTTTATATCCAACAGGACCACGATCGGTCGCGGGGACTGTCGGTCGGCGTATTGACCGGTCCGGAACAGATATTCGAGCGCCTCTGCCCCGTCGCGGACGACGCGAATTCCGTTCTTGACGTTGATCTTGTTCAGCGTCCGGAGAACGAGAGCCTCGTCGTCCGGGTTGTCTTCCACGATCAAGATGTCGCCATCCATGTCCGGGTTCCTCCGTGCTCAAAGCGTGAAGTAGAGAGTCGCACCTTTGCCAACCGCCCCTTCGGCCCAGACCTTTCCGCCATGGCGATGAACGATGCGCTGCACCGTCGCGAGGCCGATACCGGTGCCTTCGAATTCGCTCCGGGAGTGCAGACGCGTGAACGGCTCGAACAACTTGCCGGCGTAGGCCATGTCGAACCCGGCGCCGTTATCGCGCACGAAATAGGCCGTTTTGCCGTCGTGGTTCGTCGCCCCGACCTCGATCGTCGCCTTTTTCTTCTTCGATGTGTATTTCCAGGCGTTGCCGAGCAGGTTCTCGAACGCGGCGTGCAGCAGCCGTTCGTCGCCCGTCGCGGCGAGATCGGGGACGATCTTGAACGCTACCTTCCGGTCGGGTGCTGTTTGCTTGAGACCTTCGCAGATCGAACGGGCCATCTCTGACAGGTCCACCACCGTTTTCTGCATCTCCCCCCGGGTGACGCGGGAAAGGGCGAGCAAATCGTCGATCAGAATGGCCATGGTTTGGCTCGCCTTTCTTACTCTCCAGAGATAGTTTCGCCCCGTTTCATCGAACTTGTCGCCGTAGTCCTCCAACAACGCCTGGGAAAATCCGTCCATGCCGCGAAGCGGCGCGCGCAAATCGTGCGAAACGGAGTAGCAAAACGCTTCCAGTTCCTTGTTTACCTGCTCGAGCCGTTCGGAGAGTGCGGCGCGCTCTTCGGCCGCTTTCTTCTCACCTTCGACGCGCGCGAGTTCCGCCTCCTTGGCCCGGAAATCGGCTATGATGCGCTGGTTCTCCTCGAGCAGGAATTTGCGTCTCAGCAGCGCGCGGATTCGCGCCTTGAGCACCGCGCTGTCCGCCGATTTGACGACGAAATCGTCGGCGCCCGCCGCTAGGCCGCGCATCATGTCTTCCTTCGAATCCCTGGACGTCAGCATCAGTATCGTTATCGTGTAGTCCGCCGCCTTGCGGATGTGTTCAAGCCGTTCGCAAAGCTCGATGCCATCCATTTCGGGCATCACCAAATCGACGACGACGCAATCGAAATGGTTTTCCCGAATTAGCTTCAGCGCGTTCTTTCCATCGCCGGCCGTGTTGACTTCGTAGCCTTCGTCGCCAAGCTCCAGCTTCAGGTATTCGAGAAACGTGGCGCTGTCGTCGACGATCAGAAGCCGCGCCGTCCGGAAATGTCGCGTGGCCTGCGCGTAGAACGCCGTGCTCGTCGACGATTTCTTGAGCAGGGTGTTGATGCGAAGTAGCAGCATTTCCGTTTCTGCGGCCTTGGAAATGTACGCATCGGCGCCGCTCTCCAGACCCATTTGCTCGACCCCGTCGCCGATGTCTTCCGTGAGCATCAGCACCGGTATGTCGCGGGTGGCGACGTTGAGTCGGATTTGCCGGCAGAATTCGTCTCCCTTCATGCCGGGCAGATGGTAGTCGACCAGAACGAGGTCGGCGCGTTGGCCGTTCAAGAGATCGAAGGCGGCCTCGGCGGACTCCACGCACTCGACCTTCGAGCCCTGTTCCTCCAAGAGATGCTTGAGTCGAAGGGCTTGTACCCGCGAGTCCTCTATGACGACGATGTTTGCATTCTGTACCATCGGTATCATCTCGCCCCATTGGTCACTTCGCGGACGATCCTGCCGGCAATAGCGTGCAACGGCAGTTCAACACACGCCGCGCCGATGTCGACCGCGGCGGCCGGCATGCCATAGACGATGGCGGTGGTTTTATCCTCGGCGATCGTGAGTCCTCCTGACCGGCGCAAGGCGAGAAGGCCCTCGGCACCGTCCTCGCCCATACCCGTCAACACGATACCGAGGCCTCGGGGGCCGAGAGCGCGCCCCATCGATTGGAACAAGACCGTCGCCGACGGACGCTGGCCGCACACCGGTTCGCCATCGACGATGCGCAGGCTATTGCCATTGAGGGCGAGATGGCGGTCTCCCGGCGCGACGTACACCGTGCCGGCTCGCGGAATGTCGCCGTCCTTGGCGACAACCACCGTTTGCGGGCAGATGCCGTCGAGCCACGTTGCGAACCCGGCCATGAAACTCTCGCCCATATGCTGGACCAGAAGAATCGGCAACGGGAAGTCCTCCGGCAGGCCGTTAAGGATGGTGGGAAAAACCTTGGGGCCGCCGGTGGACGCGGCCATGCCCACCATCCGCAACCGGCTGCGATTCCCCGGTACAAGCCGCGGCGCACTTTCGGGAACGGCGAGGGGGGCGGATTTTTTATAAGGAGTCAGCCGCTGACGCACGACCTTGACTTGGCTCATGATGTAGAGCTGCGTGCACAGGGCCTTGGCAACGGCTGCATAATTGACATGACCGGTGCCGGGAGGTTTTTCGAGAACGGCAAGCGCGCCGGCACGCAATGCCTCCATCGAGATTTGCAGGGACTCGCTGTCGACGCTGGCCGACAGCACGACGATCGGCGTCGGTTGCTGGCGCATGATGAGCCGGGTGGCTTCGAGGCCGTCCATCCCGGGTAGCCGGATGTCCATGGAGATGACGTCCGGCCTCACCTCGCTCAATAGGCCCAAGGCCTCCTCGCCGCTCGCGGTCGAGGCCACCACGTCGAGTCGCGAGTCCTGGCTTATGACGTTTTCCAAAAACTGCCGGAGGACCAGGGAGTCTTCGACGATCATCACGCGCAGGTGTTTATCCGCCGTCATATCAATTGCCTGATCGTTTCCAGGAGTTCTTTCTGGTCGAATTTCTGTTTAACGATGTAGGCCTCAGCGCCCAGCTCGAGGCCGAGGTGCCGGTCGTCGGCACTGTCTCGCGACGTCACCAGGATTACCGGAATTTGCGAAAGCGTTTTGTCGCGCTTCAATTCCTTGAGCAGGACGAACCCGTCCATGCGCGGCATCTGAATGTCGGCAACCACCAGGTCTACCGGGTCGAGCCGTAATCGGCGCAAGGCGTCGACGCCATCGACGCTGACATGTACTTGGAACCCGTGGGCCTCGAGAATGCTTTTTTCGAGAGTCCGGGTGGTGATCGAGTCATCAACGACTAACACTCTACAAGCCGCGCGCTCTGCTTTTTTTGCGATGGCTTTCAGCGGCGGGCGATCTTTTACCGTGATGAACGAATCCATAAGGCCCGACACGTTCATGACCAATGCCACCGATCCATCGTCGAGGACGAACGCCCCAGTGATCCTGCCTTTCGATGTTCCGTTGTGTCCAAAACTTTTGATCGTTGCGGCCCGCACCGATAAGAACCGGTCGACGGCCACCGCCAAGCGCCGCTCGCCGTCCTGCAGCACCACGACCGGCAGGGCTTCGCCCTCGGTGCGCGCCGCGGGTTCCGGTCGACCCAGCAACCGGGAAAGATGCACCAGAGGCAAAGTTCGTTCCTGCAAGCGCACCATCGGTCTTCCCTCGACGCTGATCAGGTCCTTCTCGGGGACCTGATAAATTCTTTCGATGCTATCGGTCGTGAACCCGAACGTGCTGCCGTTGCAGGCGGATAGCAGGAGGTTTTGGTTCGAGACCGACAGCGGAACCGAGATGACGACCGCCATGCCCGTCCCCTCGGTGGCATGGATGTCGAGATTGCCCTGCAGCTGCATGGCGGCCTGATGGGCGATGGCGAGGCCGATACCCCGCCCAGCGAGCCTAGTAACGGCATCCACGGTGGTGAATCCGGGCTTCAACAGAACACGCAATAACATTTCCGGGGTTGCCACCGCCGCCTCGGCCTTCGACAGCACCCCTCGCTTCACCGCCGCGCTTGCGACGCGGCTGGGATCGACACCGCGCCCATCATCCTCGACCCTGACGAACAGACGATTGCCGCGGGCGTTGATCGTGATGGTGATGTTTCCGGAGCGGCTTTTACCGAGTCGTTTGCGCTCCGTCGGTGTTTCGATTCCGTGCTTGACCGCGTTGCGAAGCAAGTGCATGACCGGATCCTTGAGCGCTTGCAAGGTGGCTCGATCGGCCTCGGTCTGCAGGCCTCGGATCTCGATTTCAACCTCCTTGCCTTCGTCGCCCGCCAGGTCGCGCACCATTTTGCGGAACGCCCCGAAGACACTTTCGGCGGAGACCATGCGCGCCTCGCGGACCGCCCCCTGCAGCTCGTCGACGAGGTGGTGGAATGTCCAGGCATTGCGGTCCTGTATGCGGAATGCGTTCTTCAGGTGTCTCGATAATTCACGGACCTGCTTGTCCATCGCTTCCGTGTGCAGCGCGACGCGGGAATATTCGGGCGTTTCCGCGAGCCGCCGAAGGGCGGAGCCATTGACGTTTCGGAACCTCAAGGAATCGCGCTGGATCGCATCCATGCGCCGGCTAAGGGCGCGCAGTTCTCGGCTGAGGATTTCCTGCTGGAAGCCCTCCGCCAACAGCTGCCCCGATGATCGCATCATCCGGTCTAAATTGTCGGCGCGCACACGCAGCGTTTCCGGCTCGGCCGTCCGTTTGGGCCGTAGCGGCATGACACCCTGCTCGCCGGACTCGGACGCGACGGGCGGCGGTATCACGACGTCACCGGCTACTCCATCGCCTATCCCCAGCAGCTCGTCGATGGCGGCGATCGCCTTTATCGGTGCCGGTGGGTTCGAGGTGTCGGCGAGAGCGGCCATCCAGTCCTCGATCCCGTCGAGAACCATTTGAATGACCCACGTCGACTTGCCATTGATCGTCAACTGCCCTTTCTGGATCTGGAAGAACAAAGTTTCGAGCCGGTGGGCAAGCGATTCGACCGGCGGCAAATCGACGGCGCGCGCGGCACCTTTTAGGCTATGGGCGTGGCGGTAAGCCTCCTGGATATTGACATCGGCGCCGTCGCCCGAGCCCTTGCCCACTCCGGCGAGCATGCCGCGGATAGCGCTCAGGTGCTCCCTGTATTCGACCTCGAATGAGGCCATCAGCTTTTGACGAAAATCGGTCACAACCTGTAGCTCCCGGCCGACCGGAGAAGCTGCTCGCCCAGCGCGCTTAGGTTCGCCGCCGCCTGTTCGACTTGGGTCGTTCCGGCGGCAGTTTGCTCGCTTGCCTGCCGGATGCTTTGCAATGCTTGGGTGACTTGTTCAAGCCCGATCTGTTGTTGATTGGTCGCGGCGACGATTTGTTGGAAAGCCTGCACGCTTTCCTGGATGTTCTCGGTCAACTGATGAATCGTCCGCTGCGTCGAATCGGTCTTCTCCTTGCCCGCCCCGACGCGCTTCACGGCCTCCTCCGTCAGCATCACAGAAGAGTTGATCCCCTGCTGGATGTCGCTGAGATTGATCCGCACCGCCGCTGTCGCTTCTTTGGCCTGATCCGCCAGATTTTTGATCTCGTTGGCGACCACGGTGAAGCCGCCGCCGTTCTCGCGCGCCGCGGCCGCCTCGATGGCGGCGTTCAAGGCAAGCAGGTGCGACCGCTCGGCGATGTCGTTGACGGTGGCGATGATCTCGCCGATGGTCTGGGTTTTCTCGCTCAGCATGACGATATTTTCGGCCACCGCTTCCGCTTGCTCGCGAATGGCGTCCATGGCGCGGGAGGTTTCCGATACCGCATCGAGGCCGGTCTGGCCGGCGCTCGACGCCGCCTCAGCGGCTGCGGTAAGTTTTTTGGCGCGATCGGAAATCTGGGTGCCGGACTGCGTTATCTCTTCCAGCGTCGCGGTGGTTTCCTGCACGGCGGCGAATTGCTCTTCGACGCTGGCCGCCTGCTGTTTGGTGGAAGCGAGTGTCTCGGCCGCCGCCGAATTGAGGTTTTCCGCGCCTGATCGGCTTTGACTGGCAAATTGCCTCAGGCCCTCCACCATTTGATCCAAATGCCGGGCTAATTGGCCGAGCTCGTCGCCGCGGTCAATATTGGTTTTCTGCGTCAGGTCGCCGCGGCCGACACGTTCGACGAATCCCATGAAGGCGCCAAGCGGTCCGGTTATCGAACGGTGCATGTAGGACGCGATGGCGGCACCTGCGGCCAATACCACGGCCAGCGCGATCATCGAGAGTTGCCGGGTTTCCTCGTAAGTAGCGGCGATGTTGCGCCTGCCAATGTCTACAAGCTCCCTGACCAGTGTCTCTCCGGATTCGACGCGCGCCGAAAAATTTTTGCCGGCTTGGTCCACCGCCGGAAGGCGTTTCGCCAACTGGGATGCTTTGTCGCTGTTCACCAGCCCGAAAACCGCCTCCACTTCCGACGTTATGACCGCCAGGGCCTGTTCCATATCCTTGGTGTCGGCGACGATCCGTGCCCATTGGGCTCTTCTCGCTTCCGTTTGCGCCTCGGTCTCCTGCTTCGCGGCAAAAGACCCGATTTCCTTGATCAGTCCTTCGGTGGTTTGTCGGGCCGTTTGCCATTCCCGCTGCACGGCCGTCAGGCTTTGGTCGGTCAGGTTGCCTTTCGACAAAAGGTAGGTGACGAGGGCCCTTTCGGCCAGAACCTTCATGCGGTTCTCGCTTTCGTCGAGACGGCCGGTGAGGCGGCGCATGCTAACGTTGTCGGTCGTGGTCTCCTCGCTGAACGCCCGCACCTCCCCGAGTTTCGTCACCTGATAGACCCCGAAACCGAAGGTGAGAACGATGACGATGCCAAACCCCAAGGCAATTTTCCGCCCGATGCTCATATCCATTTCAGGACTCTCCCGCATTCAAAAAATGAGAAACGATCGTGCTGCCATCGATGACGATCAACGCATCATCCGCCGAGACGCCCTTGATATAAACGGCGCCATCGCTCGTCCCCCGGTCGGCGCCGTCAGGCGGCGGGGACAGTTCGTCCAACCGTAGCGATTGAATCCGCTCGACGGTTCCGACCCGCAGCCCCAACCGGGCGTCGCCGACGCGCAAGACCAGCAGGTAGCCATTTTGCTCGTCGTCCTCTTGCTGGGTCCCGAGCAAGCGGGCGAGGCTAACCACCGTTAGAAATTCGCCGCGCAGATTGATCAGACCCAGCACCTCCGGCGATGCCGCCGGCAACGGCGTCGCGGACAGGAACGGCACCGCCTCCGCGACCGCCGCAACGTCGATGGCGTATTTCTCGCGACCTTCCGCGAAAACCAGGACCGTTTCCCCCGCGACATCGGGCTCCCGGTTGAGATGGCGTTCCATCAGCTTCCGCGCACGCTCCCGGAATAGCGCCTCCAGCCGTTCGGGGTCCATGGACTTGGACCGCTCAAGCGCCTGTTGGTCGCGTCGCAGCCTCCGGCGCACTGCGGTCCAGTCGATCTGGGTTGCTTGCGTTGTCATTTTCTAGTTCAGAATTTCCAGTTGCAGTCGCGCCAGATCCTTGAGTTCGTCGGTCGTCAAGCCGTCGCCACCCGGCAAGGTGTCCCCGTCGTTCATTTTTAATAGAATTGCCAGCACGTTGGTAAAATGCCGCGCGGCCCGGCGTCCATCGCCGTGCGCGTGAGACAACAATCCGAGATGGTAGTGTGCGAGGGGATAGTTGCGGTCCAGGTAGATGACCCGTTGCAGCGCTTCCATGGCCTCGTCGCGTGAGCCCATCTGTTCGAGAATCAGCGCGTGGTAGAAGTGGGATTCGGGGTTGAGCGTGTCCGCCTTTAACACCGTCCGGCACCGCCGTGCCGCTTCCGCCAGCTCGCCGCGATTTGCCAGTTCCACGACGGCGGCCAGACCCGTTGCAATGGGTGCCGTGGGCCGCGCGGACGTCGTAGTCGCGGCGATTGCCGACGGCGGCGTCGACGGCGGACGCCGCGATTTGTTTTGCGGAAGCGGCCCCAGATCCGGCGCCTTCCATTGATCGAGCGCTCCCGGCCACGCCGTGGCGGTCGCAGTGAATGTCGCTCCAGGAGCCAGCCCGGGTTGACCGTTTGTCTTTCGATAGACGGTCGCGCCGACCGTGCTGACAACAGTGAAAATCCGGTTCAGCTCGAACGTCGGTTCCGCGTGACCGACTAAAAGCCAGCCGCTTTCGACCAGGCATTCATGAAAGTGCCGAACCAGCGTCGAGATGATTTCCTGACTGAAATAGATCATCACATTGCGGCACAGGATGATGTCGAATGCGGCGAGGTTGTTGATCAACGAGGGCACCGGATGCTTGACTAGGTTGTGGTACTGGAAGGAGGTCCACTGCCGGTATTCGTCCTTGAGAATCCATTGTTCGCCGGACCTCGTGAAACAGCTATCCCTGTACGGCTCGGGAAGTCCCCGCAGCGTCCAGGCACTGAAACGTCCCTCCTGCGCGCGCGACAAGAATTCACGATTGAGGTCGGTTCCCAAAATCGTAACCTGCCAACCTTCAAGCTGCCTGCCCAGGGCGTGCTTCAGCAGGATGGCGAGGGAGTAAGGCTCGGCACCCGTGGCGCAACCCGCACTCCAAATGCGGAGGCAACGGTTGCGTCTATTGCGTTCAATGCAGGCGGGTAGCACGATGTCGCGAAGCGCATCGAATTGCTGTGGATATCGGAAAAAGGACGTTTCACCGACCGTGAGGTCGGCGATCAAGGCGTCGAATTCGCGTTGGCCAAGTTGCCTTTCCGTTATCAGGTTCAGGTACGTGGCGCAGTCCTGCAATCCCAGATGCCGGAGTCGCCGACCGATGCGGTCCGCTAGCACGTCGTCCTTGTCGGAGTAGTAGGCTAGGCCGGTCGTCTCCAGGACCAGGGTTTTCAGGCTCCCGTAAAGCGGATCGCCGATCACATCCCGATGGTTCGCATGCTCCAACGTCATTCCGCGATCCCCTCGACCTCTCGCAAACGCCTTTGTTCCATGGCTTGGAATTCGAAAACGCTTTGCCGTTCCTTCTCAAGCAGCAATCGATCCACGGAGAGAACGCTTATCGCCCTGCCGGCGATGGCAATTTCACCGACGGCGCAGTCGTTGAAAGTATGAGCTAACTGAACCGGAAGTATGTCGCCAGCCACAACGGTCACGACCTCGACGATGCCGTCGACGAGAAGGGCTAGCGGAGGTTTGCTGTTTTTCAGGATGATTAACGGTGTGTAAGGGTTGGGGTCCGATTCCGGTTGGTCGAAAAGGTGGTCGAGCCGAATGACGGGAATGGCGGCGCCTTCGAGATTGAGGAACCCCATCATCAGCGGCGGCAATCCGGGAGGTTTTGCGAGGGCGGGTAGAGCTACTATTTCACGGACATTGGAGATGGGCATCGCGATTTCCGTTTTTCCCAACCGGAAAACGACAAACCTCTCGTAGGAACTGATGGTCCTGTTCATGAAAAATCTTTATTTCGGCGCCCTGATGACACGCGCTGTTCAGGATCGCGGATTCGCCTTTCACCCGCGCATGGGCAATTCGAGCGCACCATGACCGCATTGCGTAATGGCCACCGGCGGCTCGATTTTCACTGAAATTTTATGGGTTTAGGGGCGCCCTCGGAATTAGGGAGTCCCCCTAACGGATAAGGAGATTCCTGATCGCCGGAGCACCGGGCGCTCGCGTCCGGTCCCGCGGTCGGAGCCCCGGTTGCGATCAGATCGGCAAGGCCTGCTGGGGCGATTCTCCGGGGGTAAGGCCGATGCCTCGGCACACAAGGTCGATCAGGACTTGATCGTTGACCGGCTTTTCGATGTAGGCGAGGGCACCATCCGCCACCGCGCGGGCGGCGGTATCGGGCGATCCGTAGGCGCTCATGACGATGGTCGCCATGTTGGGGTAGCGGTCCTTGATCTCTTGCTGCAGGCGGAGCCCGCTCATGCCCGGCATCTTCACGTCGACGATGACGCATCCCGATCGCGTCGGCGCCACGGCGTCGAGGAAATCGAGCGCCGACGCAAACGCCTGCACCGGCAGGTTCAACGACGAGATAAGCCAGCACATCGAGCTTCGCACCGCCGCGTCGTCGTCAACCACGAAAACTGTCGGATCCGTCTTGGCCATGGCGTTCCTTTCGCATACGGTAGCGGACGGCAACTGTTGAACCCTTTTGCGGCCATGCTAGCGTTTTCCTTTTGGCCGCGTAATTGGGTTGAGGCCCTAGGATGAATAGGAGCTTTCCTTAGTCAGCCTCAGGTTGCTCGCCATGGCGACCAATTCGGCAAACGATTTGGCGCGCATCTTCTTCATCACCTTTGAGCGGTGGATCTCGACGGTCTTCTGGCTCAGGCCCAGATCGGCGGCGATGGCCTTGTTGGGAAGTCCGGCGATGAGGCCGCGGAACACTTCGATCTCACGCGGCGTCAATGTCCCGTAACGGCCGCGGATTTCGTCGTTCTGCGCGATCTGTCGGACGGCGCGGGTGTTTTTCTCCATTGCCTTCGCGACCAGCTCCAACACCTGCTGGTCGTTGAACGGCTTTTCGACGAAATCCACCGCCCCGGCCTTCATGGCGCGGATCGCCATCGGAACGTCGGCGTGGCCGGTGACGATGATCACCGAGAGGTTGGCGGCGCGGTCTTTCAGGATCTCCTGCAATTGCAGGCCGCTGGTGCCGGGCATCCGCACGTCGATAAGCACGCACCCGGTGGGCTCCGGTTCCAACGCCGCCAGGAATTCGTCGGCCGACGCGAACGCCTTCACCGGCAGCATCACCGACGACAGCAGCCAGGCGAGCGAGTCGCGCACCGCGGCGTCGTCGTCAACGATGTAGACTGTCGGCTCAGGCAGGGTCATGCGCGCCGCCTGTGTCGGTGGGAAGCGTGAAATGGAAGCTGGCGCCCTGGCCGGGCGTCGAGGAGAACCAGATGCGGCCGTTGTGGCCGGTGACGATCGAGCGGCTGATCGACAGCCCCATGCCGAGGCCGTCGGTCTTGGTGGTGAAGAACGGCTCGAACAGGCGCTCGACGACGTCGGGCGGCACGCCGGGGCCGTTGTCCGTGACGTGAATTTCGACGCCGCCGGCGCTTTCGGCCTTGGCGCCGACTTCCAGCCGGTGGTGGTTTGCGCCGTCGCCGTTCATCGCCGCCACCGAATTGCGGATCAGGTTGAGGAGAACCTGCTGGACCTGGATCGAATCCGCCATCACCGGCGGCAGCGATTTCGACACCTCGATCGCGATCTCGATGCCGCTCATGTTGATTTCGCCGGCCAGCAACGCCATCACCTCATCGATGACATGGCGCAGATTGATGCGTGTCTTTTTCGGTTCCGAGCGATTCATGAAGCCGCGAATTTTGCGGATGATGTCGCCGGCCCGGAGCGCCTGCTCGGCGATCAGCTCCATGATCGGCATCAAGTCGACCGAATCGCCGCCGCCGGCATGCAGCCGGCGCAGCGTGCCCTTGGCGTAATTGGTGATGGCGGTGAGCGGTTGATTAAGCTCGTGCGCCAGGCCGGCGGCCATTTCGCCCATGCTGCTGATGCGCGAGACATGGGCGAGTTCCGCCTGCAGCTCCGCCAGGCTTTGCTCGGCGCGCTTGCGTTCGGTAACGTCGGACCCGATGGTGCCGACCAGCGCCACCTCGCCGTTGGCGTCGAGTACCGGGAATTTGACGATCTCGACGTCATGAATTTCGCCATCGGGGCGCTTGATCCTGTCGTCGCGGGTAATGACCTGTTTGCTGTCGATCACCGCCTGTTCGTGCCGCCTTCTTCGCGCCGATGTCGCCCTCAGCCTCTCCGAAAGGTCCTCGGGCCGCTTTCCGACAATTTCGCCCGCCGATAGGCCCCACCATTTTTCGAACAGCTTGTTGGCCAGCACATAATGCCCATCCATGTCCTTTACGTTGATCGCCATCGGCAGGTTGTCGACGACGATCTGGAATTGCTGCTCGGCCTGATTGAGCGCCTGGTCGGCGCGCTTCAGTTCGGTGATATCGGTGAATGTGACGGCTGTACCGCCTTCCGGCGTGCGGGTTTCCTTGATGATATACCACTTGCCGTTGCTGTGGCGGCGAAGGATCGGGCCCTTTGGATCGCGGTGTTGCGCGAGCCTCTCCTGGACGAACGCCTCCTCGCGGCCGACGGCGTCGACGATCAGTCCGTTTTCGACGTGAAATCGGACGATTTCCTCGAACGGTGCCCGACTTTTCAAGGATCTGTCGGCATCCGGGGCGAACCGGCGGTATTCGTCATTCATCATCACCATGCGGTCGTCGGCGTCGTAGAGCACGAAGCCCTCCTGCATGCTTTCGATTGCGCCGCGCAGGTGGTCCTCGCTGGCCCGCAGGGCGTCGTCGGCGCGTTTGCGGGCGATCGCGGACGCCAGCATGATGGCGATCGTCTTCAGGAACAGCACGTCGTCGGCGGAAAACACCCGTCGCGCCTTGGTGTGCGCGCCGAGGACGCCGAACGGTTGGGTCGGGTCGCCGACAATCACGGTGATGCCGCTGACGGCGCCGTGATCGCGCAGCAGCGGCGGCATTGCGATGCGGGTTTCTGCGCGCCAGTCCTCGACCACCACCGGCCCGCGCGTCAGCAGCGTATAGCCGGCCTCGGAAAATTCGCCGGTATCCGCGGTCGCGCGGCCGACCAAGCCTGGTTTCCAGCCGACGCCGGCGCGCAACAGCGATTTATCGCCGCCTGGAAGCAGCTCAAAAAGCCCGCAAAGATCCGCTTCCAGGAGCTTCGCCGCCAACGTCACCGCGGTGTTCATCAGCGCCGTCACGTCGCGATACGCCAACGCCTGCTGGCCCAGCTCGGCGACCACCGCCTGCTGGCTGGAACGCAGCATCGATGCCGCTTCCGCGTTTCTCTTCTCGGTGACGTCGACCACCGTCCGCTGGATCGCCGGTGCGCCTTCCCAGTCGACCACGCGGCCGCGGTTTTCCAACCAGATCAAGGACCCGTCCTTCTTGACGCCCTGGAACTCGTAGACGGCGGGCGGTTGTTCGCCGCGTAGGCGCGCCGACGCGTAGGCTCTCAGTCGCTCGCGATCGCGAGGCGCCACGTGGTGGAAGGTCGTTTCCTGGCGGAGCACTTCTTCGGGACTGTCGTAACCGAAGATATCGGCGTAGGACCGGTTGACGAACAACGGACGCTCATCGCGATGGATCATCACGCCGGGCACGGCGCCTTCGACGAGGTCGCGGAATTTCTCCTCGCTGGCGGCGATGCGGCGGTTGGTCTGGACGATCAGGCGGTAACGCCACAGCGCGAACAGAATCAGCAGGGCGGCAAAGAAGCTGCCGATCGCCCAAATGATCCGGCGATCGGACCATAGCGACGCCGGCTTGCCGTACCATCGGACGTAGATGCGCTGGTAACCGGGCGTGCCGACGAAGTCGCGCACCGCTTTATCGAGCGCCGCCAGCAATTCGGGGCGATCCTTGCGGACGCGGATGGCGCGCTTGATCTCGGCCAGCGGCTTGCCGACCGATTTGATGCGATCCGCGACGCCGACCTCACGGGCAAGCGCCATGACCACGGAGGGGGCATGAATGAGTGCGTCCACGTGGCCGGAGAGCAGCTCGAACAACGCCGCGCCGGCATCCGGCAATACGACCGGATGGACACTCCTGTAGGGCTCGATGATCTTTTCGCCGACATTGGTTGCGACGACGCCGACGTGGCGGCCGGCGAGATCCGCCAAGTTTTCGATTCCGACGGTTTTGGACCGGACAATAATCGAAATGACGGTCGTCTGCACCGGCGCCGTGAAGGAATATCGCTCGAAGCGCTCGGGCGTGATGCCGCTGTTGGGGATGATGTCGCCCTGCCCGGCCGCCATCGCTTCCTCGACGGCGGCAAAATTGTCCATCACCCGGTAAATCACCTTGAGGCCGGCGCGGGCGGCGATTTCGTTCATCACGTCGATGGCGAAACCGGCGGGCCTGCCTTCGTCGTCGAGGCTGTATTGCGGCGGCCAGTCGCGCGGCACCACCGCGATCACCGGCCGCTCGATGGAATCGACAGTTGCCGGCGGCTTGTCCTGGGCCGATGCGGCGGGAGCCGTCATCGCCCATAACGCCTGCGCGACGAAGATCAGAATGCCGAAGGCCCGCGAAGACACTGGCCGCCTCCCAGGGTTCAAAACCAAAGGCGCCGTCATTCGGTGCTTGTCCGGTAACGCTGGATTGTAACGCAATTTCTCCCGGCCTCTAAGGGGATATCCCTGATTGCGGCGACCGCCGCCAAATTGGCCCGTTTCCCGGCGCATTGCGGCGCACACGGCGCCGTAGCCACGGCGGTCCGGCGCGACGCCGCTCGGTCAGCCGACGCTGCGGCCGGCCTTGGCTTGCATGGCCAGCGTTCGCAACAGGGCGGTGCGCCGGGCGGCGGCATTGTCGGGCTGCCAGTCGGCGTTGTCGTCGGCGATCGCGTCGCCGCCGATCAGGTCGACGCCGGCACAGGCGGCCAAAACCGATGGGCTCGCCGCATGCAGGCCGTGCACGTGTGTACGCAACCCGCGGCCGGCGGCGCCGGCAATGAATTTTTTGACCGTGGTCGCGACTTCGGCGTCCGGCCGGTCGTCGACACGCAGGTCGATGCCGATCGACAGGGCGCGCTCGGGCGGTATCGCCTCGAAGCGGTCGAATCCATGGCCGACGCGCAACATCACGCCGGCGCCGAAGGGCTGCAGTTGCTCGATGGCCCGAACCCATTGATCCGCCGTCGCGTCGCCGGGCGAATTGACGATCTCGAACAGGGCGAATTCGTGCACGGCCCACATTCTGCTGTTGCAGAACCGGGAATAGGTCGCGGCCGTGGCCGGATCGGCAACGGTTTGGAAATGCACCGGGATCAGGAACTTGGCCAATTGATACCGGTTCAACCCCTTGTCCAACTCATCGGTCGCCTTGCCGAGGGTCTCCAGGTCAAGCGCCAGCGCGCGCCTCGGATCGTCGAATTGCGCCGGCAGCGTCCGTTCCGCCCTTTCCTGGCCGTCGCCGAGGTTCCAAAACGCCTCGCACAAATAACAAAACACCGTATCGTCGCGGATGTCGCAAAGCGGGTGGAAGCGGAACATGGCATCGCCGAGCACCAAGCTCGGCGCGGGCTTGCGACTGTCGGCCGCCGGTGGTCGCGCACCGCTTGCCGAGGTTGCTCCGACCGGCTCGAAGGCAAGTTCCTGGCCGCCGACCACGACCGGCGCCAGTATCTCGATCAGGTCCGGCGTGCTGAGGACCCCCGCCATCATCGAGCCTATGGCGTCGGCAAATTCGCCATCGAGCCGGCCCAGCGCCGACTCGCCGGGCGGCGGACAGAGCACCAGGATGCTGCTGTCGTCATAGCGGACACAACGCCCCGACGATCCCAAACTGGCGGTTATTGCCGTGCGCACCGACTCGGCCACCGTCGGGCCGTTCTCGGTCCAGCGCCGGCCGGCAAGCTCGCGAAGGTTCCGCCACCGCACCAGGCGCATGTTCTCGATTGGGCAACCGCCGGCGGCAACCAGTTGGACCAAGGTGCGAATGTCGGAATCGCCATCGCCGCGCGCTGCCGGCGCGGTCTCGCCGGCGCGATCCGCCTCGATCGTCGTGGTTCGGGCCTTGGCCATAATTCGCTCTATTCCCGTGCCCTCACCGGCGTCGCCATAGGAAATCCGGAACGAACTCACCGGTCCCGCCGCCGATTTCCCGATCAATCGGCGACGGCGCGGCAGACGCATGACGACAAATTAAATCCAATGAACCAATGCAGATATACGGATTAACCCGAACCGCGTTGGGAGACTCCCCAATTCAGGCCGTCATTCCATCGCCCCTACACTTGCTGCCGACAATCGGCCTTGCGGACGACCGGCGTGTTGCAACGGGTCGTCAACGTGCGGCTGCGCGGCGGTTGAACGCATCGGAGGCGTGACGGCGATGGCAACCACGGACAACCGGGCGGTGGATCGCGCCGACGCGGCGGTCGAACCGCCGCCGGCGCGGCGGCGCCGGGGCTGGGATTCCGGAACCGCCGCCGAGCAGCCGGTCGACGAACTGATGGCATCGCAGGCCGCGGCGGCCCGGCGGGTCTCCCGCGCAGCGCCGGAAACCGACGCTGGGATGGAGGGTGCGGCCCGGCTGGCACAAAGTATCGCCCACGAATTCAATAACCTTCTTGCCACCGTGCTCGGCAATCTGCAATTTCTGCAGCGCCGCGCCGGACCCGATGCGGACATTCAAAGGATCATCGGGCCGGCAATCCATGCCGCATTGCGCGGCTCAGACCTTGCCAAACGACTGCTCGCCTTTGCCCACCGCCGCGAGCTGGAACCGCGGCCGGTCGACGTCAATGCCGCGGTAACGGCGATGGAAGCGGCGATCAGGCGAACGGCGGGCCCGGACATCGCGCTGACCATTGGGCTTGCCGACGGCAGGTCGTCGATGGCCACCGACGTGGGACGGCTGGAGTCGGCGATCCAGAGCCTTGTCGCCAACGCTCGCGACGCGATGGCCGGCGGCGGCAAGGTAACGATTGAAATTGCCGAAGCGGTCATCGACGCGACGACCGCCGCGCGATCCCCGACGCTGACGGCCGGGACCTACGTTTGCGTTGCCGTCGGCGACACCGGCTGCGGCATGGCGCCCGATCTCATCGACCGCGCGTTCGAGCCCTTCTTCTCCACCAAATCGCCCCACATCGCATCCGGTCTCGGGCTCAGCCTGGTCTCAGATTTCGTCAAGCGCTCGGGCGGTCATTTGACCGTCCGCAGCACCCCCGGGCGCGGCAGCCGGGTATGCATGTTCCTACCCGCGACCGAAAGATCGCCTGCTCGCGCGCCGAAGCGTGGAGACGCGGTCGCATGACAGCGAACCGTCTCCTGGTGATCGATGACGACGCCGATGTCTGCAAAATCGTTTCCCGCACCGCGCGCGACGCCAACTTTGAAGTCGCGTCAACGACTCATTTCAGTGAATTCAAGAATCTGTACCAAAAGTTCAATCCGACGATCGTGATAATGGATTTGGCAATGCCCGATACCGACGGTGTCGAACTGTTGAGGTTCCTGCGCGCGGAACGAAGCAAGACGGAGGTCATCCTGATCAGCGGCATGGACAGGAAGGTCCTCAATTCGGCCAGGCAAGTGGGTCAAGAGCACGGCCTCAACATGAAGGGCGTCCTGCAAAAGCCGATCATGATCGAGGAACTGGAAACGCTGCTGGCGGTGCCGTCTTATTTCGCCGGATCGGTTACCGTGCACGAACTCGACTCGGCGATTTCGCAAGGCGAGCTGGTCGTCCATTACCAACCCAAGGTGAGCCTGCAATCGGCCGCCAATGGATCGCTGAAAGAGGTCGAGGCCCTGGTGCGCTGGCAGCACCCGGTGCACGGGCTGCTCGGTCCCGACAAGTTCCTTTTCGCGATTCAGGAAACCGGCCTGCTGTTGCCGTTGACCCGCGCCGTCGTAGCCGGCGCGTGCAAACAGATCCGCACCTGGAAAGATTTCGGAATAACCATGTGCGTCGCCGTCAATATTGCCCCGCAGTTGCTGACCGATCTGTCGTTGCCGGACGAAATCGCCAAGTTGGCAGAACAGCACGACATCACGACGTCGCAAATTATCATCGAGATCACGGAATCCGGCGTGATGGAGGACACCGCCCAGGCGATGGACATTCTCACTCGATTCAGGCTCAAGGGCTTCCGGTTGTCGCTGGATGATTTCGGGACCGGATTTTCGTCTCTCATCCAGCTTTATCGGATGCCCTTCGTCGAACTCAAGATCGACCAGTCTTTCGTGCGCGACGTCGGCGCCAGCGAGGAAGCACGGGTGATCGTGCGCGCGACCACCGAAATGGCACACCGGCTCAATCTGACCGTGTGCGCCGAAGGCGTCGAATCCGAGGACGACCTGAATTTCCTGCTGCTCGCCGGGTGCGACAAGGCGCAGGGTTATTTCATCAGCCGGCCGATTGCCGGGGAGAAAATCACGAGTTTCGCGTTTCCGGCGACCTGCCCCCCGGAACCGCTGTGGGAACGGGCGTGAGGCGCGAATGGCGGCAACCCGAATCGGGAAATCGCGGCCGCGTGTCCTCGTCATCGACGACGACGAGGGCGTGCGGACGACTCTCGAGATCTTGCTGCAGGACGCCGGAATCAACGTGCTATTGGCCGCCGACGGCGGCCGGGGCCTCGCCATTTTCCAGGCTCATCCGGTGGACCTGGTGATCACCGATATGCAGATGCCCGTGATGAACGGCTGTGAATTGATCGCCGAAATGCGTCGCAAATTCCCGCAAGTCCCGATCATCGCCATGTCGGGAGGGCACCCGGCGGCAAGGGACGATTTCCCGACGACCGAGCTCAACGGTGGCGCCGACCGGACCATCGAGAAGCCGTTCGATTACGACGCGCTGAACGCGCTTGTCAGCGAGTTGTTGCCCAACCGACGCGGCGCATCGGACGGTACCGCGACCGGCCGGGAACCCATAGGCCGCGAGCGTTGAACGGATAGCGAAGGACCCGCGAGATGGCCAAGACCGAGCAGGACGGAAAAAGCGAGAAAAAGCGTTCGCGGCTGTTCTCGGCGTTCAAATTCGGCGGCGACGATGCCCCGGCCACCGAAAGCCGGTTCGAAATACGGCTTGCCGACCTGCCGAAGAAGTTCAACGCCGCGGTCGTCAGCCGCATGCAAATACTCAATCTCAACTCGCTCATCGTGCGCCGCGACGTCGACAGAGACGAGATGATAAAAAAAGCGGAAGTCATAGCGCTCGGCGTGATCGAGGACAATTTCACCGACAGGGACGCCTTCATTCACAATGACGTCGGTGTCTATGGCTTCCTGTTTCCCGGCATGTCGAAAAGATCCGCCGAATTGAAGTGCAAGGTCATTGCCGATCAGATCGCACGCCTGGTCAACGATGCGGATCCGCAGATCCTGAACCTCGAATTCGAAGCCACAACTCGTAAGCGGCGAGGCAGTACGTTTGCCGCCGTGGTCGCCAACCGTAAAAGGCAGGTGCCGGCGCGCGGCGGCAATTCTGTTGACCCGGAAAAACTGCGCGAACTCGAGAACAAGAAAGCCCTGGCCAACTTGGCCATCCAGCGAATGACGACCGCGCCCCGAGACGACGCGCAACCCTCGGAAACCGAAGTTGCCCCGTGGTGGGTCGATACCCGTGCCGCCCGACCCGGCGAGAACGGCCTGCCGGACGGCCTGACAACGATTTTCCGCGTCATTTGGAACGTCGGCAGCAAGATGCTCACCGCGTACAGCGCGCTTCCCGTCGTCAAATCGCCGGGGGGCCGGGGCGATACAATCGTCCGCATCGGCGGCGACACCGAGATGTACGCAGACGTGGCGGCGTGCGACCTATTCGTTCAGGAGGAGGCGCTGCGTAAACTGCACCTGCTTCTCGATGCGGGACACAAGGTGTTGCTGGTGCTGCCGGTGCACTTCTCGACCGTCGACCATTTTGACTATTACATGCCGTATCAGCAGCGCATCATGACCCTGGATGAAAAGCAACGGCAGCTCGTCGTTCAGGAGGTGATCGGCACGCCGCCTGAGCTTACCAGCTACCGGGTCAGGGAGACGGTGGCGCGATTGCGCCAAGCGGCGCGTTCGGTGATGGCGCGGGTTTCGCCGGCCGCGTCCGGCTTGCGGGCCTGGCGCGACGCCGGCGTCCATGCAGTCGGATTCGAGTTCATGGAAGGCCAGGCTTCTGAGGCCGCCTTGTTGAAGCGATTGGACCATTTTGCCGAGCGCGCCGACAAGGCCGGATTGAAGAAATTTGTTTATGGCTTGCCGACGCGGAGCGCGGCAACGGCTGCGGTCGCCGCCGGGTTCGATTACATCGAAAGCGCCGTCATCCGCGCGCCCGTTGATTCGCCTGCCTACGTCGAGCCGTTTGAATCACTCGACCTGTTCGCCGGCTTGTTCCCGCGCCAGCCATCGCCCGGCCCCGAGCGGCAGCCCTGAAACGGCGACCCCCCGGCAGCGGGCCGGGGGGGCGATGTCGCGCAAGCCGTCGCCGGGCGGCGTTTCAAGCCTTCAGGACCGCCAGCACCCGGTCGGGCGTGAACGGCATGTGCCGGAGTTGCTTGCCGGTCAACGCGAAGAACGCGTTGGCGACGGCGCCGCTGGCGATCGGCACGCCGGTTTCGCCGATGCCGGCCGGCGGTTCGTTGTTGCGGATGATCTCGACGTGAATCTCCTCCGGTGCGTCGGCCATGCGCATTACCTCGTAATCGTGGAAGTTCGATTGCTGCACCTGGCCGTTCTCGAAGGTGATGCGTTCCGAGTACATGCTGGACAGCCCGTAGACAATGCCGCTTTCCATCTGCGCGACGGCGTTGCCCGGCTGCACCACCTGGCCCGCGTCGAGCGACGCCCAGAATCGGTGCACCCGGATGCGGCCTTTGGCGCGGTCGACGGAAACCTCGGCGACGCCCGCAGACAACGAATCGGAGCGCTCGGTAAAGGCGATGCCGAGCGCCCTGCCCGCCGGCCTCGGGGTTCCCCATTTCGCCATCGCGGCGGCGGTCTCGATCACCTTCAGCGCCCGCGGCGCGTGGCGGGTCAGGCGGCGGCGGAACTCCACCGGATCGATTTTACGGTCGGCCGCGATCAGGTCGATCATGCTTTCGATGGCGAACTTGTTGAAGCCGTGGCCGACGGCGCGCCAATGCTTCAGGCGGACGCCGGACGACTTGCCGCGCAGCTCGATGTTCTGATTGGGCACGTTGTAGAAGGGTATCTTGATCCCCGACGTCAGCAGGTTCCTGCCGTCGCCGACGACGCAATGCTCCCACGCGACGATGTTGCCGGCCGCATCGACGCCGGCCCGCAGGCATTGCAACGCCATCGGCCGGAAGGCGCCGTAGGTGACGTCGTCCTCGCGGGTCCACACCAGCTTCACCGGCCGCCGCACCGCCTTGGAGGTCAACACCGCCTCCTCGACGTAATCGGACCACGAGCGACGTCCGAATCCGCCGCCCAGATAGCACGGATGGAAAGTGACCCTGTCGATGCCGACGCCGAGCGCCTTGGCGGCGCTTGCCCGCGCGCCGTCGAGCGACTGGGTGCCCGCCCACACCTCGGCGCCGTCGCCGGCGGCGTTGACGCGGGCGACCGCGTTCAGCGGCTCCATTTGCGCGTGATAGGCATGGTCGCTCATGAAATCGGCCTCGTAGGTCTTCACCGCCGCGGCCATCGCGGTCTTCACGTTGCCCTTGGTCGTCACCGGATCGCCGGCGGCGGTGCCGTCCATCAGGTGCCGGTAGCCGACCAGGTCCTTCTCGCTCCGGAAGCTTGCCGCCTTGGCGCCTTGCGACCATTCGACCTTCAGGTTCTTGCGCGCCGCCAGGGCGTCCTCCATGGTGCCGGCGACCACGACCACGCCGTGATTGAGGGCGACGACGTCGACGACGCCGGCCATCGCCTTGACCGCGGCGGCGTTCGAGCCCAGCGGCCTGCTGCCGTGCACCGGAGCGCGGCTCATCACCGCGTACACCATTCCCGGCACCTGCACGTCCAAACCGTACACCGCCGTGCCGTTGACCTTGGCCGGGATATCGGAGCGCGGAATCGCCGTGTTGCCGATGAGGCGGAAGTCGCGCGGATTCTTGAGGTCGCCGTCGGCGACGTCCGGCAGTTTCGCCGGCATCTCGGCGAACGCGGCGATCTCGCCGTATGTCAGCCGTCGCTTGCTCGGCGCGTGGATCACCACGTTGGGCTCGGTCGTAAGTTCGGCGACCGGCACCTTCCAGCGCCCCGCCGCGGCCGCCAGCAGCGCCTTGCGAACCTGGGCGCCGGCCTTGCGCAGGCCGTCGTAGTAGCCCTGGACGGTGCGGCTGCCGACGGTCAGCATCTGGTGACCGAAGAACTGCGGGTTGCCGTAGGTGCGGGCATCGACCGGGGATTGCTCGATCCGCACCCGCGCCCAATCGGCGTCCATTTCCTCGGCGACGATGAGCGGCAACGCGGTCATCGCGCCCTGCCCCATCTCGGCCGCCGGATTGAAGATGGTGATGACGTCGTCGACGCCGATGCGGACCCAGGCGGTAATGCCGAGGTCGCTCTTGCCGGCGGCATTGAGGGCCGGCGCGCCGTCGCCGAGCAAGGCGATCGAGAACGTCAAGCCGCCGACGCCGGCCAGGAACGTCCGCCGGCTGATTTCGGGACCGCAGGAGTCAATGCGGGTCATGGCTCAGCCCTCCCGCGATGCGCGCTGGATGGCGGCGATGATCCGGGTGTAGGTGCCGCAGCGGCAGATGTTGCCGTTCATGTGGCGCACGATGTCGGCTCGGCTCGGCTTCGGATTGGCGGCGAGCAGCTCGGCCGCCTTCATGATCTGGCCCGACTGGCAGTAGCCGCACTGCGGCACCTGCTCGGCGATCCACGCCTTTTGCAGCGGATGCGCGGAATCGGGTGACAGTCCCTCGATGGTGACGATGCGCTTGCCGGCCACCGCGGAAACCTCGGTCTGGCAGGCGAGCGTCGCCTTGCCGTCGACGTGAACCGTACAGGCTCCGCACAGCCCGGCGCCGCACCCGAACTTGGTGCCGGTCAGCTTCAGGTGCTCGCGGATGGCCCACAGAAGCGGCGTCGTGGGCGCGGCCTTCACCGACACCTGCTTGCCGTTGATGATGAACGAAGTCATCGGATGCATTCTCCCTGAGAATGGCCCGGGCCGGGCGCGCGGCATCGCGCGCCGAGGTGCGGTGCCGCCGCATGCCGTCGCGGGCCGCCCTTCACCGGGACGAAAAAACCGTAGCCGCAGCGCAGGCGACTGTCACCTGAATCAGGGAAGCCGTTGATATCCGGGCCTGTTGGCGATTACCGCCGGATCGCCGCCGCGTCCGCCTTTTCCGGCCCCGCGCCGTCGAGCCGCCAGCCGCCGCCGAGCGCCTTGAACAACGCCACCGCCGCCTGCAGGCGTTGGAAGCGGATCTGCACGATCTGGTCCTCGGTCTGGCTCAACGTGCGCTGCGCGTCCAATACCGTCAGCAGATCCACGGCGCCGGCGCGGTAGCGGGCTTCGGCCAGTTGGTAGGCGAGCCGCGCCTGTTCGACGGCGATGGCTTGCAGGCTTTCCTGCTCCGCCGTGCGTCGCGCCGCCACCAGCGCGTCGTGGACCTCGCCGAGCGCCGTCAATACGGTCTCCCGGTAGCCCTCGGCCAGCTCGCGGAACCGCGCCTCCGAGAGTTCCACCTGGCCGTCCAGGGCGCCGCCGCGGAAGATCTGCTGCAGCAGACTGCCGGCAACGCTCGCCGACCGGCTGGCCGGACTGAACAGCGACGCCAATGCCGCGCTTTCGTAACCGAGCACGCCGGTGAGGCTGATGGTCGGGAAATAGGCGGCGCGCGCGCCGCCGATTTCGGCGTTGGCGGCGATCAGCCGCGCCTCCGCCGCCTGGATGTCGGGCCGCCGCACGATCAGCTCGGACGGCATCCCCGCCGTCGGCGGCGGCGGCCGGACATCGAGCAGCGCGCCCTCGGTGACGCCGAGCGCCGCCAGATGCGTGCCGAGCAGGATGGCCAGCGCGTTTTCGGCCTGCCGCAACTGCGCCTGCAACGGCGGGATGGATGCCCGTTGCGTCGCCACCAGGGCGCGTTGCTGGGCGAGATCGAGGGGCGAGGCGGCGCCGTTCTCGACCCGCGCGGTCACGACCTGCAGCACGCCCTCGGTGATTTCGAGGATGCGGCGCGCCACCGCCAGCCGCTCGCGGAACTGCAGCCCTTGAAAATAGGTCTGGGCGACATTGGCAACCACGGTCAACGCGACCGCGTCGCGATCGAAGCGGCTGAACACCAGCGAAGCCTCGGCGGCGGCCAGCGCCGCCCGGTTCCTGCCGAACACGTCGAGCTCGTAGCTGACGCTGAGCTGGGCGCTCAGGCTATTGCTGACGCTGCTGGCGGTGCCGGAACTGCTGCCGCCGCTGCCGCGCCAGGACCGGTCGGCACCGAGCGCGCCGTCGACGGCCGGCAACAGGTCGGCGCCGGCGATCTTCGCCTGCGCTTCCGCCTGCAGCACGCGGGCCGCCGCCTGGCCGATGTTGGTGTTGTTGCGTTCCGCGGCCGCGATCAGCCGCGCCAGCGCCGGCGAATCGAACCCCTGCCACCAATCGCGCGACGGCCACGGCGCCTCGGGCCGGGTTTCGGTCGTCGGCGCCGCCACCGGTTCCGCCACTTCTTCCGCCCAAGCGGCCGGCGTCGCCACCGCCGGGCGCTGGTAGTCGGGAACCATGCTGCAGGCGGCGAGCGCCGCGGCCAGCACCGGCATCAGCATCCGCAGCGGAATATTCGTCGGCGTCTTCGCCATCGTGCTGGTCCTTATTATTCGGCGCCGAGCGCGACGACCGGATCGAGGGTAGCCGCCTTCTTCGCCGGCATGTAGCCGAACACCAAACCGGTGGCGAAGGCGCAGCCGAAGGCCAGCACCACCGGCATCGCCGAAAACTGGATCGGCGTGCCGACGGCGGCCAACGCCTGGGCGATCGCCAACCCGCCGACGGCGCCGATGACGCCGCCGATTCCCGACACCACCACCGCCTCGGTCAGGAATTGCTGCAGGATATTGGCCATGCGGGCGCCGGTGGCGACGCGGATGCCGATCTCGCGGGTGCGCTCGGTGACGCTCACCAGCATGATGTTCATCACGCCGATGCCGCCGACCAGCAGCGAGATCGCGGCGATCGAGCCCAGCAACACGGTCAGCGTGTTCTGGGTCGCGGTCGCCGTCTCGACGATCGCCGCCATGTTGCGGATGCTGAAATCGACGGTGCGATGGCGCTGCGTCAGGAGCTCCTCGATCGCCGCCTGGGTCGCCTCGATCTGCGCCAGGTCGTCGACCATGACGGTGATCGAGCGCAAATGCTTCTGCCCGATCAGCCGCAGGCTGCCGGTGGTCAGCGGCACGAAGGCAACGTCGTCCATGTCCGAGCCGTAGGGCGTCGCCCCTTTCACCGCCATCACGCCGATCACCTGGAACGGCACGTTGTTGAGCAGCACGTATTTTCCGACCGGGTCGACGTCGCGCGGAAACAGGTTGTCGACGACCGATTGGCCGAGCGCCACCACCGGCGCGTACGCGCGCGCGTCCTCGGCGGTGAGGAAAATGCCGCTCGACGTGAGCCAGTCGCGCGCCTTCGACAGATCGGCGGTGGTGGCGCTGACTTGAGTCTGGTAGTCGACGCTGCCGAAGCGGGCAGTGACGGCGCCGATCATCTCCGGCACCGCGGCGGCGACGTTCGGCAGCATGGCGATAGCCTCGGCGTCGGAGGGCATGAGCGTGGCGATGCCGGCGCCGGTCCGCCTTATGTTGGGGGCGCCGGGTCGGACCAGCAGCAGGTTGGTGCCCATGTTGCTGATCCGATCGAGGACCGACTGCTTGGCGCCGTCGCCGACCGCCAGCATGGCGATCACCGAGCCGACGCCGATGACGATGCCGAGCAGCGTCAGCACCGTGCGGAACACGTTGGCCCTCAGCGAACGCAGCGCCATTTTCACCGCCTCCAGGGCTTCCGCCAGGAACACCGGCCCGCGCGCGCCGACGTCCGCGGCGACTTTGTCGTCGCGGCCGCCGGTCGGCGCGTGACGGCGCGAATCGCCGACGATCAAACCGTCCTTGATCTCGATCAGGCGCTCGGCGTGGCTGGCGACCTCGCGGTCATGGGTGATCAGCACGATGGTGTGGCCGCGCCGATGCAGCTCGGCCAGCAGCGCCATCACCTCGGCGCCGCTTTTGCTGTCGAGCGATCCGGTCGGCTCGTCGGCGAAGATCACGCGGCCGCCGTTCATCAGCGCGCGGGCGACGGCGACGCGCTGCTGCTGGCCGCCGGACAGCTGGCTCGGGCGGTGGGCCAACCGATCGGCGAGGCCGAGCGTGGCCAGAAGCGTCTCCGCCCGGCGCCGGCGGTCGGCAGCGGACGCGCCGGCGTAGACGGCCGGGATCTCGACGTTCTCGACCGCTGTGGCGGTGCCGATCAGGTTGTAGTTCTGGAAAATGAATCCGAAGGCGTCGCGCCTGAGGCAGGCCAGTTCGTCCGCAGACAGCGTCGCCACGTCGACGCCACGGAATGCGTAGCGCCCGCCGGTCGGCCGGTCGAGACAGCCGAGGATGTTCATCAGCGTCGACTTGCCCGACCCCGACGCCCCCATCACGGCGACGAACTCGCCGGCGTCGAACGCAAGCGAGATGCCGTGCAGCACCTCGACCGCGACCTCGCCGGTGTTGTAGGTCTTGGTGAGCCCGAAAAGCTCGATCAGCGGCGGTGAGTTCATGAAAGCCTCGGCGGCCGGCTGCGCGGTTGCTGCTTGCCCGTCTTTGCCCCGGGCGGCGCCCCGATGACGACGCGCTCGCCTCTTTCGAGGCCCGATAGCACTTGCGCCGAAACGCGGTTGGTGATGCCGACGGTGATGTCTCGGTCCTCGATTTTGCCGCCGGGCGTCAGCACCCGGACCTTGTAGCGGGTCGGCGCCGGCCCGTCGGCGGCGGCCGCCGCCGGAGCGGCCTCGCCCGACGTCGCTTGCTCGCCGGCCGGTTTGTGTTTCTTTTTGCCGTCTTTGCCGGCAACCGGCTTCAGCGCCGACATCGGCACCAGCAGCACGTTGCGGGCGCGCGCCGAGACGAAGAACACCTGCGCCGACATTTGCGGCAGCAGCTCGCCGGTCGGGTTGGGAACGTCGAACAGCGCGTTGTAGAGCACGACGTTGTTGACGATCTCCGGCGTCGGCAGGATCTTGCGCAGCGTGCCGCGCCAGCGACGCTCGGATTGCCCGAGGGTGGTGAAATAGACGTCCATGCCGACCCTGAGGCGGCCGATGTCGGCCTCGGAGACCTGCGTCCACACCGTCATCGTCGACAAATCCGCGATGCGCAGCACGATCGGCGCCTGTTGGTTGGCGTTGAGCGTCTGCCCCTGCTTGGCGATCTGCGCCACCATGGTGCCGGTCATCGGCGCGTGGATCTTGGTGAAGCCGAGATTGGTCTCGTCGCCCCGGAGCACCGATTCGGTGTTCTGGATCTGCGCCTTCAGCGCATCGACCTGGGCGGTCGCCGACGCAAGCGCGGCCTCCGCGTTCTGGTAGGCCTCCTCGCTGGTCGCCTTGGCCTTCATCAGGTTGCTTTCGCGCTGGAACTGGCGCCCGGCGTTTAGCCGTTGCGCCTGCTTGTCGGCGAGCTGCGCCCGCAAATTCAGGAGCTGGGCGCGGCCGGCGTCCACCTTGGCCTGATACATGGTCGGATCGATTTCGGCCAACAGGTCGCCTTCCTTGACCGTGGCGCCGATCTCGACGTGGATCTTGCGCAACTGCCCCGACACCTGGGTGCCGACGTCGACGAATTCGAACGGCTGCAGGGTGCCCAGCGCGGTGGTGCTGTCCTCGATGCCGCCGCGCTCGACCGTGGCGGTGACGTAGCGATCGACCGGCGGCGCCCGCCACCAGGTCCAGGCGCCGGCAACGGTGGCCGCCGCGGCCAGCGCGGCCGCGACCAGGAGATACCGCCGCGTCGGGCGCGGCTGTCGCGTCGCGGCGCCGTCGCGCCGAGCGGCCGGATCGGGCGCGGCGGCCGGCGGCGATTCGGGCTCGTCGATGCGGGGGACGGGATGCAGGGTCATGGCTTTCTCGGCTCCAGAGGGCGTGTGCGTCATACCGCTCAGCGCTGCCGGCCGCGGTCGGCGAGGCGGGCGCGGCCTTCGGCGCTCATCTCGGCGGCGGCGGCGACGACGGCGGCGCGCATGATCTGCTTGACCTTGGCGCGACTGGCATCCATTTCCGACAACGCCTTTTCCAGCCGCGCCGGATCGAAAGGCTCGCTCTTCAGCGCCTGGCGCAACCCCTCGAGCGCCGACGTCAACTCGGCGCGCGCCGCCGGCAGATCGCCGGCGTGGGCGGCGAACGCCTTGCGCAGCTTGTCGGCGTCCGGGCGGGGCAAGTGCTTGGCCAAACCTTCGACCCGCGACTCGGCCGAACGGTCGCGGCTCCTGAATCCGGATGTGCCCAAAGCCTGGGCCGCGATCGCCGAGATCAACAGCACGTTGACGGCGATCGAAACGAACAGCGTGATCGACTTGGCGCGCGGGGAAAGCGTGAGCATAGGCATGGTGATTACTCCAACAACGAGATGATGTCTGGCTCGCCGACCAGGGCGACGATGTCGACGTCGGCGGTCGCCGACATGCCGCCGTCAATGCCGCCGAGGCCGATGATCACGCCGGCCACCGACGCCGCCGCCAGCATCGCGGCGCGCGGCCAGAAACCCGTCAACAGCGGCGGCAAAGCCGGTGCTTGGCGCGGCAGCGCCGTCAGCGTCCGCAGCAAGCGTTCCTCGGCGCCGGCGTCGGCGGTCGGCGCAAAGCCGTCGAGCGCCGCGTCGAGACGGCGGGCGTCGGCGCGCATCGCCGCCGCGTCCGCGGTTTGCGCCAACAGGGCACGGGCATCGTCGCGTTCGCCGGCGGGCCAGCGCGCCGGATCGGCGCCGTAGGCTTCGATCAGCGATTGCAGTCTCATGCGGTCCATGGCCGTTCCTTTCTATGCATCCTTTTCATGGTTGCCGTCTTCTCCGCCGGACGCCGGGCCAAGCCGGAGGCGCAGCGTCCGTCGCGCCCGCACCAACAGCCCCTCGATGCTGCCGACGGAGACGCCGAGACGCGTGGCGACGTCGGCGTTGCTCAATCCCTCGTAATAGGTGAGCACCAGCGCCGCGCGCTGCCGCGCCGGCAGTTCCGCGATCGCCGCCGCCACCCGGCGGGCGGTCTGGCTGCGGTCCAGCGCCGATTGCGGATCCGGGTTCGGGTCGGCGGGATCGCCGGCGATTTCAAGCGCCGCGAAGGGTTTGCGGCGGCGCCGGTCGAGCGCCAGGTTGACGACGACGCGGTAGAACCAGGTGCGGAAGCGCGCCGCCGGCCGCCACCGCGGCGCGTTGGTCCACACCCGCAGCATCGCCTCCTGGACGATGTCTTCGGCGTCGGCCGAATTGCCGGCGAGACGCCCCGCCAAGCGCAACGCCCACGCGAAATGTCGGACGGCGAGAATGCGGAACGCCCGCTGGTCGCCCTCGGCGACGGCGGTCATCAGCAGTTGGTCGTCGGCCTCATCCATCGCCATCGCCCGCGCCGCCTTCTCCGGGTACGCCGCAACGGTTCGCCCCACCCGGCCGCGGCCATCCACGGCGACGGTGACGGCGGCGCTGATGACCATTGCCGCCGTCGGAATCGTGATGCCGGCCCAAGGCCGACGTCCATCCCATGCAACCGCAATTCCGCTGACCATGATTATTCAACGGATGGCGGCCGGAAATCCTGCGCCGAATTGGCCTGCGGACGATCGAACCGGCGGCCGGCGCCGCCCGTTCATGCATTAAACGCATACCTGCCATGTATTCAGCGCATTTGTTCGGCAAATCGCCGCCCCGCACTGTATCCGATGCGGGCGATCGGCCCGTGCCTCTTAAGGATAGAGGGTCCTTTCTTTGCAGCCGGAACTTGCGCATCCCGGAGCGGTCGCCGCTCCGGCACCAGCCCGTGGGTCGTCCTGGCAGACGTTCGACAGGATCGCATCGTACGTGTTTGCCGCCCTGATTCTCGGCGGCGGCATGTTCGTGCCCCTCGGCCTCGCGATCTATTCGTTGTTCTTCAGGAGCATCGAGTAGGCTTTTTTTAACGATCGGCGGCCGGTGACGCGGGCCGCCGGGTGATCGGCCGTTCGTCGCCGTCGTCGGCGACGGGCGGTGTATTTTTTTCATCGTCCATGAGGATGCGCATCGCCGCGCCGTCGAGGTCGTCGAACTGACCGCTGCGCAACGCCCACACGAAGGCGACGAGGCCGAGAAGACCGAGGAACAACGCGGCGGGGATCAGCAGCCCGAGGATTTCCATATCAGCGTGCCCCCCAGCGCATCAGCCGGAGCCGGAGCGCGTTCAGCGTCACCACCAGCGAGCTCGACGACATCGCCACCGCCGCCACCAACGGCGTCGCCAGGCCGGCCAACGCCACCGGCACGGCGACGACGTTGTACGCCAACGCCAGCGCGAAGTTCTGCCTGACCAGCCGGTTGGCCGCGCGGGCGGTGCGGATCGTCGCCGCCACCGGCGCCAGCGCCTCGCCCTGGAACACCAGGTCGGCGGCGGTGCGGCTGATGTCGGCGGCGGTCGCCGGCGACATCGAGGCAAATCCGGCGGCCAGTGCCGGCGCGTCGTTGAGACCGTCGCCGACCATCAGCACCTTGCGGCCGCTCCTGGCGAGTGTTTCGAGCCGCGCTACCTTTTCGTCCGGCAAACAATCGGCCGCGAACGTGGCGATGCCGAGGCGCGCGGCGACGTCCCCGACCACGGCCTCGCGGTCGCCGGACAGCAGCATGCAGTCGAGCCCCATCCGCCGCAGGGCATCGATGGTGGCGGCGGCGTCCGGCCTGAGGATGTCGGCAAAAACGAGCCGGACAGGCGCGCGGCCGGCGACCGCGAGCCAGATTTCCGCGCCGACGGCCGGCGCGGCGGCGTCGATCTGGCGGATTCCGCACCAGGCGCGGCGGCCGAGGCGCGCGTCCTTGCCGGCGATACGTCCGCGAAGGCCCTGGCCGGGCGTTTCGGAAACGTCATCGACGGCGGGCAACTGCGCATCGCCGGCGGCGGCGACCAGCGCCTGCGACAGCGGATGACGGGAATGGCGGGCGAGCGCCGCCGCGACGGCCAGGTCCTCGGGCGCGATCTCGGCGCCGTTGACCAGACTCGGTCGCCCGACGGTCAGGGTGCCGGTCTTGTCGAACGCCACGGTATCGACTTGCGCCAGTCGCTCCAGCCCATCCGCCGATTTCAGCAGCACCCCATGGCGCAGCAGCCGGCCCGACGCCACCACCTGCACCACCGGCACGGCGAGGCCGAGCGCGCACGGGCACGTGATGATGAGCACGGCGACGGCGATCATCAGCGCCGCTTCCCAACCGACGCCGCCGAAAAGCCACCAGCCGACAAAGGCCGACAAGGCGAGCGCGTGCACCGCCGGCGCGTAGATGCGGGCGACCCGGTCGGCGAGCCGCACGTAGCGGGCGCGTCCCTGTTCCGCCGCCTCCATCAGGCGCACGATCTCGGCCAGCAGGGTGCCCTCGCCGACCGACGTCACGGTGATGGTGATCGGCGCCGCCAGGTTGACGGTGCCGGCGAACACCGTGTCGCCGGACCTGGCGATGCGCGGCAGGCTTTCGCCGGTCACCAGGCTGGTGTCGAGTTCGGTGGCGCCGCCGGCGACGACGCCGTCCGCCGGGATGCGGTCGCCGGCGGCGACGGCCAGCGTCATGCCGGCCGCGACTTCTGTGAGCGGCACCGCGCGGCGGCGTCCGCCGGCTTCGATCACCTCGGCGGTGCCGCCGGTCAATGTCAACAGGTGCTCGGCCGCCGAGCGTGCCTTGGCGCGCGCCCGCCGGTCCAGGTAACGGCCGACCAGCAGGAAGAACAACAACGTCACCGAAGCGTCGAAGTAGGCGTGCTGGCTGCCGTGGGCGGTCTGATGGAGACTCATGCCGGCGGCCAGCAGGACGGCCAATGAGATCGGCACATCCATGTTCAGCGCCCGCGATTTCAGCGCCTTCCAGGCCGAGCGGAAGAACGGCTGGCCGGCATAGGCAACCGCCGGCAACGCGATCAACGCCGACAGCCAATGGAACAGCGTCCGCGTCGCCTCGCCCATGCCGCCGCCGTGGCCAGCCCAAACCGACACCGACAACAGCATCACGTTCGCGGCCGCGAATCCGGCAACGGCGAGCGCCATCAACAGCTGTCGCTCCTCGCTGCCGCCATCGCCGTAGAGCCGGTCGGCGTCGAACGGCGCCGCCGGGTAGCCGAGCTTCGTCACCCGCTCGATCAGCCCCCGCGCCATCGCCCCGGCGCCCTGCCATTCGACCACCAGGCGCCGGGTGCTGAGGTTGACGCGCGCCCGGATGACGCCGGGCACGGCGTGGAGCGTGTCCTCGATGCGGCGGATGCAGTGCGCGCAATGGACGTTTTCGACCATCAGGTTAAGCCTGTGGACGTTGCCGGCGAGATCGACCACGAACGGCATCGGTGCGGCCGCCGCATCCGCACGCGGTGTCGTGGCGGCGACCGGGTGGCCGTCGGGCGGGGTCATTGCCGCACCATGATTTCGTGGTCCATGCGGAACACCGGCTGGCCGTCGCGCGCCGCCTCGACGACGCCGTACCAGCGTCCGGCCAGCGGCAGCGCTGCCTGGGCGGCATAGGCGCCGGGTGCACGTTCGGCGAGCGCGATTGCGCGCACGCGTTCGTCGCCGAGGGGCCGCCGGAAGGTGACCCGCGCCCGAAGGCCGGTGACCGGCGCGCCGCCCGCGGCGGCGATGCGGACGACGACGTCGCCGTCGCGGCCGTCGACGGCAAGCGTGCTGGTCCAGCCCTGTGCCCGCTGACGGCGTGCCGTTTCGAGCACCCGGTTATACTCGAGACCCGCGTCGTAGGCGTGGTCGGCGGCCAGCCCCGGCCATGTATCGAAGGCGAAGAAAACCAGCGCGCCGTTGGCGGCGATCACCACGGCGAAGAACGCCAGCACGCCAATGAGCACCGCGCGCCCGGTGATGACGCGTCCGCCGTTCATTTCCCCGGCCCCCGGAGCACGCTGTCGTAGGTGGCGGTGCGCTTGCTGCCGACATCGGTGAGCACGAAGCGGATGGGCGCCGATTCCGCCTTCAGCGCGCCCGGCGGCGACGTCACCAGCAGGCGGAACGTCTGCACCCGGTCGGGATCGACGCTGACCGTCGCCATCGGCTGCTCCGCGGAGTCTGACCCGACAACGGTCAAGGCCAGGCCGTCGACTCCCTCGGCCGCGATGGTGAACGTCCGCTGCGCGTGCGCCTTGTTCAATACCTTGAAGGTGAATCCGTTGCGGATGCCGCCGTCGGCGAGTCTCGTGAACAGCGGGTTGCGATCGCGCAGAACGTTGATGTCGATGTCGGACCGCGTCAGCAACTGGAACAGCATGATGCCGCCGATCAGGGTCAGGAGGGCGGCATAGAGAACCGTGCGCGGCCGGACCAGGCGGATCGGCTTTTTCTCGCCCATCGCGCGGCTGGCGGCGGTCGCCACCGAATCGTAATCGATCAGGCCGCGCGGGCGACCGACCTTCTGCATCACGTCATCGCAGGCGTCGATGCACAACGCGCAGGTTATGCACTCGAGCTGCTGACCGTCGCGGATGTCGATGCCCATCGGGCAACTGACGACGCACGCCTTGCAGTCGACGCAATCGCCGCGACCGTCCCAGCTTTCTCCCTTGCGGTAGGGCGCGCGCGGTTCGCCGCGATCCGCCCGGTAGGTGACGGTGAACGATTCCTCGTCCATCATCGCGCCCTGGATGCGCGGCCACGGGCACATGTAGGTGCATATCTGCTCGCGCATGAAGCCGCCGAGAGTGAAGGTCGTGAAGCTGAGGATGCCGACGGTGATGTAGGCGGCGGGCGGCGCCGACAGCGTCGCCAATTGGCGCGCCAGCGTCGGCGCGTCGGCGAAGTAGAACACCCAGGCGCCGCCGGTTCCCATGGCGATCATCATCCAGACCGCGTACTTGAATGCCCGCTTGGCGATTTTCCCGGCCGTCGTCGGCGCCGCGTCGAGCCGGATGCGCGCGCCTCGCTCGCCCTCGATCCAGCGCTCGACCACCAGAAACAGGTCCGTCCACACGGTCTGCGGACACATGTAGCCGCACCACGCGCGGCCGACCAAGCTGGTGATCAGGAACAGCCCGATCCCGGCCATGATCAGGAGCCCGGCGATGTAGTAGACCTCCTGCGGCCAGATTTCGATGAAGAAGAAGTAAAACCGGCGCGACGGGAAGTCGATCAGCACCGCCTGGTCGGGAACGCCCGGCCCGCGGTCCCAACGCAGCCACGGCGTCACGTAATAGATGCCGAGGGTCGCCAGCATGATCCACCACTTCAGCGTCCGGAACGATCCGTGTACCCGCTTCGGGTGAATCTTCGCGCGCTTCTTGTAGAGGCTGCGCGTTTCCTTCTTGTTTACCGCCTCGACGTCGAATCGCTCCACCACCGTTCCGGACAACGCGTCGGGCACGGTCGGGATGGCGCTGGACGGTTCCAGCCTAATTGCCGCCTCCCAGGGAGTGGACGTAGATGGTCAGCTGCTTGATGGTGACCGGATCCAGGATACGGCCCCATGCCGGCATCACGCCGCGGCGGCTGTTGGCGATGGTGTCGGCAATCGTGTTGCGATCGCCGCCGTAGAGCCAGATGTTGTTGTTGAGGGGCGGCGCGCCGAATTCGATGTTGCCTTGACCCTTTTCGCCGTGGCAGGCGACGCATTGTTCGGCGAAAATGCCGGCGCCGCGCGACGCCATGGCGGCGTCGTGCGTCTGGCCGGACAGCTTGAGCACGAACTCGGCGACGTCGTTGAGCTGTCCGCGCTTCAGGATTCCGTCGGCGAGGAAGGCCGGCATCTGCGAATCGCGGGCGTCCGCATCGACGCCGTTGCGCACGCCGTGGGCGATGGTCTTCTCGATCATCGCCGGCGTGCCGCCCCACAGCCATTCATCGTCGTTGAGGTTGGGGTAGCCCTTTGCGCCCTGTGCGCCCGAGCCGTGGCATTGCGAACAGTTGACGCTGAACGCCGCCCGTCCGCCGGCCAGCGCGAACTCCAGAAGGTCCGGCTCGGTGCGGATCTGCGCCAACGATGCCACCTTCAGCTTTTCGACGAATTTGGCTTGCGCCTGCTTGGCCGCGGCCACTTCCTTGGCGAGTTCGGCGCGCGAACTGTAGCCGAGCACGCCCCTGGTGTGGCCGGCGATCAATGGCCACGCCGGATAGGCGACCCAATAGCCGACGGCGAAGACCACGGTCGCCCACAGAATCCAGCGCCACCAGTTGGGCAGCGGGTTGTTCAGCTCCCTGATCCCGTCCCACTCGTGACCGGTGGTCTCGACGCCGGAAATTTCGTCCACTTCCCTTTCTGCGGCCATCGGTCAGTCCTCCTTAAGCGGGATGCGGGCGGCGTCCTCGAACTTCTTCCGGGCACCGGGACGGAACGCATAGATCAGCACGCCGACAAACAACGCCGCAAGATAGATCAGGCCCCAGGTATGGGCGAATTGCGACAGGCCCTCGTACGTCATGTCCGCCTCTCCCTACCGGTAGTTCGCTTGCGCCTTGTAGGCGCGGAAGTCGACCATGGTGCCCAGCACCTGCAAATACGCGATCAGGGCATCCATCTCCGACGGTGGGCCGGGATGGTCGTCGAAGTCGCGCACCTGGGCGCCGGGGTAGCGTTGCTGCAAATCCTTGGCGCCGTCCGAATTGGGGTCGGCCTGCGCCGCCACGTCGGCGCCGGCGGCGGCGACCATGTCGTCGGTGTAGGGCACGCCGACCGTCCGGTTGGCCCTGAGATGATCGGCGATGTCCTCGGCGCGGGCCGGCGTTCTCAACAGGAACGGATAGCCGGGCATCACCGATTCCGGCACCACGCTGCGCGGCTTGATCAGGTGCTCGCGGTGCCAGGCGTCGGAGTACTTGCCGCCGACGCGCGCCAGGTCCGGGCCGGTGCGCTTCGATCCCCACTGGAACGGATGGTCGTACATGCTCTCGGCGGCCAGGCTGTAATGGCCGTAGCGCTCGATCTCGTCGCGCAACGGCCGCACCATCTGGCTGTGGCAATTGTAGCAGCCTTCGCGGATGTAGATATTTCGGCCCGCCAGCTCCAGCGGGGTGTAGGGGCGCATGCCCTGGACTTTCTCGATCGTGCTCTCGAGGTAGAACAAGGGCGCGATCTCGACGATGCCGCCGATAGACACCGCGATCAGGATGCCGATCAGCATCAGGATCGAGTTCCGTTCGAGCTTTCCATGGTCGAACATGGCGCGCCTCCTCAAGCCCGCGCCGGCGCGGGCGCCGGAAGATAGGGTTTCTCGTCGCGGAGATGCCCGTGCGCCGTGCGGTAGACGTTGTAGGCCATGACCAACGCGCCGGCGAGGTAGAGCACGCCGCCGGTTGCGCGAATGACGTAAAACGGATGCATGGCGGCAACAGTTTCGGCAAATGAGTATTCGAGGAACCCGAGCGCGTCGTAGGCCCGCCACATCAAGCCTTGCAGGATGCCCGACACCCACATGGTGGCGGCGTAGACGACAATGCCCGTCGTCGCCAGCCAGAAGTGAACGGACACCAACCGCAGCGAATACAGCCGCTCGCGCGCCCACATCCTCGGCGCCAGGAAGTAGATGGCGCCGAAGCTGACCATGCCGACCCAGCCGAGCGCGCCGGAGTGCACGTGGCCGATGGTCCAGTCGGTGAAGTGGCTGAGCCCGTTGACCGCCTTGATCGACATCAGCGGCCCTTCGAAGGTGCTCATGCCGTAGAAGGCGATCGAGATCGCCATCATCCGCAGCACCGGATCGGTGCGCAGCTTGTCCCATGCCCCCGACAACGTCATCAGGCCGTTGATCATGCCGCCCCACGACGGCATCCACAGCATGATCGAGAAGGTCATGCCGAGGGTTTGCGCCCAATCGGGCAGCGCCGTATAGAACAAGTGATGCGGTCCGGCCCAGATATAGAGGAAGATCAGGCTCCAGAAGTGGACGACCGACAGCCGATAGGAATAGACCGGCCGCTCCGCCTGCTTCGGAACGTAGTAGTACATGATGCCGAGGAAGCCCGCGGTCAGGAAGAAGCCGACCGCGTTGTGCCCGTACCACCACTGGGTCAACGCGTCCTGGACGCCGGCGAATAACTGGTAGCTTTTGGTGCCGTAGATGCTGACCGGCATCGCCAGGTTATTGATGATGTGCAGCATGGCGATGGTGACGATAAAGGCGAGGTAGAACCAGTTGGCGACGTAGATGTGGGGTTCGCGTCGCCGCCAGATGGTGCCCAGGAACACCAACAGGTAGACCACCCAGACCAGCGTCAGCCACAGATCGACGTACCATTCCGGTTCGGCGTATTCCTTTGACTGGGTGATGCCGAGCACGTAGCCCGAGGCCGCCATCACCAGGAACAATTGGTAGCCCCAGAACACGAACCACGGCGCCCAGCCGCCGGCCAGCCGCGCCTGGCAGGTACGCTGCACGACGTGGAACGACGTCATGATCAGCGCGTTGCCGCCGAAGGCGAAGATTACCGCCGATGTGTGCACCGGCCGCAGCCGCCCGAAGGTGGTCCACGGCAAATCGAAGTTGAGAACCGGGAACGCCAATTGCAGCGCGATCAGGAGCCCGGCGGAGAAGCCGACGATGCCCCACAACACGGTCGCCACGACGCCGGCGCGGATGACGGCGTCGTTGTAGGGGATGCGACCGCGCGGGTCGGCGGGACCGCCGGTGTCGCCGCCGCGGTGGATGACCCAGAAGATGCCGGCCACGCAGAACGCGGCCAGCAACAGGCCGTGGGCGTAGATGCCGCTGTCGACCGCGCGGGCGGCCAATGCCGCGCCCAAAAAGGCGCCAAGCCCGAGCGGCGCAATGGCGAGAAATGACATGCGTGGTCCCCCTTTTTCAACTGGATCGTCAGTGACCGCTCGACGACGTGCGGGCGGTGCTATTCTGTTTGCTGCGGGGCCTCGCGGTACTTGATTTTGGTCAACCACGGATGACCGATTCGGCGGGCGCCAGCGCCGTAGCGGCCCCAATTCGTCTTTCGTTCTAATTTCCGATGGCTCAATTCTGAGCCTTTGGCGCATCTCGTTCCAGTGAAAACCCGCGGTCCGGGCCGCGTCACGCATGCGGCGCCGCGGCCCCGGGCGGCGGTTTCCAATCGGCGACGGATTCGAATTGCAGTCTTCTATTTGCGGTGCTGCAGGCGTTTCAGGGCGCCGGCATGCGCCTCGCACGGGTCGGCGGCGTCGAAACGCGGCGTGAACCAGACGAAATCGAACGGCAGCGACGGGGCGCTGAATTGCTCCGCGAAGTCTTCCGGTTTCCGGTGGTCCGGCAGGGATTCCACGAGGCCGACACTGACCACCTTGCGCCCGGGCGCCATGCGACGAAGGAATTCCGGCACCCCATGATCCGTCCTCGCGTGGCCGGCGCCGCTGATCAACACCGCGCCGTGCAGGCCCGGCCGCGTCGCCGCCTCGACCAGGCTCGCCGCCATGTGGGCATCGCGCGCGCGCTGCACAACCACCATCTTATCGGCGACCGCATCGGACAACATGTTGCAATGGCTCAACCGCATTTCCTTGCTGATCGCCGCCTTCACCGTCGCGGCGGCGGGCCCGAGCTCGCCCAGGCGTTGGCGCATCGCCGCGGTGAGCGCGCCCTCGCCGGCGCGCCCGATGGCGCGGACGGTCGCTCGCGGCAAATCCGCGGCCGCCAACGGCAAGCCGGCGGCGAGCGCCGCCTGGGCGATCGGCCGGTATAGGTCCCAGTCCGGCCAGCCGGTGTTCGGCCAATTCACCGCCGCGCCCAGGCCCGCGGCGTCCTTCGGATGGTCGCGGACGTAGGCGGATATCGCCGGGCCCTGGTCGGCGGTGAACATCTCGAAGGCGACGGCCACCCGACGGCCGCCTTCGATCATGCGGCCGACCAGCCATGCCTGCAGCCGATGATGGTCGGGGTTGTCGTGCTTCTCGCCGATCAGCACGAAATCGGACTGTCCTACCGCGGCCTGCAGCGACGCCACGTCGGTGAACCGCCGATGCCCCGGCTGCCAGACCCGGCCGGTCAGCGGATGGTCGCGCTCGAACGCCGATACCCATTCCCCGGCCGGCGGCGGCAACCCGCCGGCGCACGCCACCAGGCCGGCGGCGACGACCGCCGCCAGCACGGCGCCGGTCACGCGGCGCCGCCGCGGCATCGCCGACGATGCCGCCTTTGTCACCGGCCGCCCGACAGGCGCGACCGGGTCAACGGCATGATCATGGCGTTGGAAACTGTTTTTTTCGAGAACTCCAGCAAAGCCACCATCCGCACCAGTTCCGCCAGCGACTTGGCCCGCATTTTATCCATCACCTTGGCGCGATGGATTTCGACGGTTCTCTGGCTGATTGTCAACTGCTGGGCGATGGACTTGTTGGTCTCGCCGAGCGTCACCAGATCGAGGATCTGGCTCTCGCGGGGAGTCAATGACGCGATTCGCCTTTCGATCTCGCCTTTCAACGCGAGGGTCTGGTCGGCATTCAGGCTTTCGGCGACCGCCTTCTGCACGCGATCGAGGAGGTGAGCGTTGTCGAACGGCTTTTCGATGAAATCCACGGCGCCGGCCTTCATCGCATGTACGGCAACCTGCACGTCACCGTGGCCGGTGATGAAGATCACCGGCAGGCGGATCGCCCGCTCCCGGAGCTCGCGTTGCAGCTCCAACCCGCTCATGCCGGGCATTTGGACTTCGAGCAGGATGCAGCCCTTCCGGTGCGGCTCGAAGGCGTCGAGGAACACCCGGGCGTCCTTGAAGGTTTTCACCTCGAGATCGATCGACGAGATCAGGGTGCTCAGGAATCGCCGCACGGCCGCGTCGTCATCGACGATGAAGACGGTCGGTTTTTCGCTCATCGCTCGCCAATCTCCGTGGTGGCCCGAGGGCCGAAACGGAAAACCGTTCCGACTCGGTTATCGCAGGCGACACCCAAACGGCCGCCAAGCGCTTCGAGGATCGAACGATTGGCCGAAATGATCACTCCTGGTTCTGTCGACTCGGCTCGGGCCAATGCTCCCGTCATCAGGAAAAAATCCCGTCGCGCTGCCGGGCTGTTTCCCGGTCGCGGTTGACCGCGGTCAAATGCGGTCGATCGCGGGTGCTCTATCCAGCATCCATGATCCGCTCGGGTATGCACCAGCCTCCTGACGCGCTAAACTGGCGTCCTCGAATACGGTATACGATCACCATATATACACCACCCGGGCGGCGATTATTCCGTCACCGGGCGGGCACAACGGCGCCGCAAGAAGGAAATCGACATGTTCCACCGATACGGCAATCCGGCGCGGTTTATGCGGCTGGCGCTGCGGCTTGAGCCGTGGCTGAGGTGGGGGACGGCGGTTGTGCTGGGGTTGGGTCTGTATCTGGGGCTGTTTGCGTCGCCGGCG
>Ga0326597_10001310_pt1 | contig 40656 bp, 36 predicted proteins | sample RVTome_12_FD_203789 | JGI IMG/M metagenome (GOLD analysis project Ga0326597, IMG submission 203789) | Soil microbial communities from uranium-contaminated site in the Upper Colorado River Basin, Wyoming, United States - RVT100D185 | ecosystem: Environmental > Terrestrial > Soil > Contaminated >... | reverse complement strand
GGGGGGGCGGTCCGGGGGGGGGGGGGGGGGGGTGCCCTACCTGCTGGAGCGGGCCGACTACACCTGGGAGCGCCACCGCTTCTACCAGAACGTCGACCAGACGGTGCGCCCGTCGGACCTGTTCCGGGAGCACATCTGGGCCTGTTTCATCGACGACGAGCACGGGGTCGCCAACCGGAACGCGGTCGGGGTCGACAACATCACCTGGGAGTGCGACTACCCGCACTCGGACTCCAACTGGCCCAACAGTCGCAAGCGCGCCAATGAGGTCTTTGCCGCCGTGCCCGATGAGGACGTCCGCAAGATGGTGGAGGCCAACGCCCGCAACCTGTTCAACTTCCCGCGGACGTGACGCGTCGTGGCAGGCCCTTGCGCGTCGTGACCGACCTGTCGAGGAGGGGTCATGGCGGCTGACCTGCCCTGGAGACTGCCGACGATCGAGCACCGCTATCCGCGGGTGACCGTCGCGCGTGGCCGGCCCCTCGTCGACCCGGCGCCGCCGGGCATGGCCGGTGAGTTCGACAGCCTCGTCGACCCGAACTTCCCGCGCTTCTCGTCGGCCAACCTGTCCGAGGCCTTCCCCGGCCCGATGACAGCGCTGTCGCTGGACGTCTCCCACGACTGCCTCGGGTCCAATGCGGCCGGGATGGTCGATTTCCTCGGGATCCGGGACGCGGAGCTGGCCCATGTGCAGTCGCGGTTCGCGGTGGCCGTCTTCGGTCACCGCTTCTACACCAGCGTCTCGGCGATCCGCCTCATGGCCGAGGCCATGCCGGGGGCGGACCCCGACGAGATGGAGGCCCAGTTCCTCGGCCAACGGCCTCCGGCGGATGACGGCGCATCATCGCGCGCAACGATGAGTTGGTCGGACCTGCCGGCCACCCTCGGCCTGCTGGGCCGGGTCGGGCCGAGGATCGCCGGGCTGCCCGCGGAGATTCGGCGCTCCGAACAACGTGCGTCCCGGGTCCCACGGCGCTGCGAGCAGCTGGCGGACATCTCCGACGAGCGCCTGCAGGCGTCCATCCTGCACCTGCACGACCAGTTGGTCGATTCGTGGTGGGCCTCCGTGACGACCAACTTGGCCGCGGCGGGCACCCAGAACGCCGCCATGAAGCTGTTCGCGGACGTCGACGAGAGCTGCTTCGTCGGGGGGATGGACGAACTCGAGAGCGCCGGTGTGCTGCTTGGCGTCGAGGAGTGTGCTGCGATTGTGCGCGACGACCCTGCGCTGCTGGCGGTCATCACCGGCGAACCGGCAGCCGACTTCCTCGAGGCTCTGGCGGGTCGCTCACCCCGGTTCCAGCTCCGGTTCGCGCGCCTGCTCCACGAGTACGGCCACCGCGGTCGAGGTGAGACCGAGCTGGCCAACCTGTCCTTCTCCGACGACCCCGCCCAGCTGATCCGGGCGGTGGCAGCCGCCGCTGGCCAGGATCCCCGTCCGCGTCCGCGTCCGCCCGTGCCGTCGGGCGCGATCGCCCGGCGCCTGGTCCTGCAGACCAAGACCTGGCTCCAGCGTCGCGAGCGGGCCCGCGACGCCGTCGTCCGCGTCACGCACGGCCTGCGCCTGGCCGTCCGCGAGCACGGGCAGCGCCTCACACGAGACGGCCACCTGGACGATCCGGGGGACGTGTTCCACCTCACGCTCGACGAACTGTTCGTCCCGTCGGGCCAGGCAGTCCTGGTGCCGCGCCGCCGGTCCGAGCGGGAGCGCCTCGCGAAACTGCGACTGCCCAACACGTTCAGCGGGTCGTGGGAACCGGTGCCAGAGCGGTCCGCTGGGTCGGGGCCCGTCCGGCTCCAGGGGCTCGGTGCCTCGCTCGGTGTCGCACGGGGTCCCGTCCGGGTCCTGCTGGGCGCCGACGACCACCTCGAACCTGGTGAGGTGTTGGTTGCCCACGTCACCGACGTCGGCTGGACGCCGCTGTTCGGGGGTGCTGCCGCCGTTGTCACCGACGTCGGTGGTGCACTCTCCCACGCGGCCGTGGTGGCCCGCGAGTACGGCATCCCCTGCGTGGTGTCGACGCAGGAGGCGACCAGCCTGCTGGTGACCGGGCAGCTGGTCGAGGTGGACGGCGGCGCGGGAACGGTCACGACCGTGACGAGCAGCGAGGACCGGGGCCGACGTGCACCCTGATCGCGTGGCCCTGGTGGGCTCGGCCTGGACCGAGATCACGCGCACCCCGCAGGGGCGCGGCGAGGGGGAGATGGCGCTCGACGCCTGCCTCGCCGCCATCCGGGATGCCGGCCTGGAACCCCGCGATGTCGACGGCATCGCGACCTATCCGGGCGGGATGACGGGTTCGGTCTCCTCGATCCACGTGCTCCAGGGCCTGGGCATGCAGGACGTTCGATGGTTCGTCGACGCCAACGGCAACGGACCGGCCGCGATGACGGCGGTCGTCGAGGCCGCCCTCGCTGTCGCCGCCGGCGCCTGCGAGGTGGCGGTCGCGTTCCGGAGTTACGCCCGGCCCAGGAGCCACGACGCGGGTGCCGTTGCTTCGGGCGTCCGCGTGCCGCAGGACCTCGCCTTCATGATGCCGTACGGCAACGCCGCAGCCACGCAGTGGCTTGCCATGTGGGCGACACGGCACATGCACGAGTTCGGCACGACCGAGGACCACCTGGCCGAGATCGCGGTGTCGACTCGGCAGTGGGCGTCGCTGAACGTGCGCGCCATCGCCCGTGAGCCGATCACGGCGGAGGACCACCGGGCGTCGCCGTACGTCGCGGAGCCGTTCCGTCGCCTCGACTGCGACTACCCCGTCGACGCCGGCGTGGCCGTCGTGCTGACCACGCCGGAGCGTGCACGCGACCTGCCTCACCGACCGGTGCTGGTCAGGTCCGCGTCGCTGGCCCCCGGCCCGCGCCCGGACTGGGTGCAGGCCCCCAACCTGGTCGAGATGTCCGCTGCCTACGCGGCGCGGGACATGTGGGCCCGGGCCGGTGGCCTCGGGGCCGACGATGTCGACCTGGCCCTGGTCTACGACGGCTTCACGTTCCTGACGTTGAGCTGGCTGGAGGCGTTCGGCTTCTGCGGTCTGGGCGAGGGGGGCGACTTCGTCGCCTCCGGCGCGCTGCGCCCCGGCGGCTCCCTGCCCACCAACACGCACGGCGGCAACCTCAGCGAGGGCCGCACGCACGGCATGGGCCACGTCGCGGAGGCGGTTCGGCAGCTCCAGGGCAGGGGCGGGGACCGCCAGGTGCCCGATGCCCGCGTCGCGGTCGTCAGCGGCGGCGGCGGCCCACTGGCCGGCGCGATGCTCCTGCACACCACGGAGGCCAAGTGATGGACATCGCGCCGATGGAGGACGAGTTCGCGGGCGCATTCTGGCAGGGCGCGCGCGAGCACCGGCTGCTCATCGACCGTTGCGGCGACTGCGGCTGGTGGATCCACCACCCCCGGCCGATGTGCCCGCACTGCCTGACCCGCAACGTCACGCCCCAGGAGGTGTCGGGGCGCGGCCGAGTCGTGAGCACGGCGGTGACCCATCGGCCTCCCGTGCCGACCGATCCGGACGAACTCCCCGTCCTGCACGTCTTGGTGGAGCTGGACGAACAGCCCGGGTTGCGCCTGGCATCGACGGTCGTCGGGGACGAGCGCCCGTCCATAGGGGATCGCGTCGAGGTGGTCTTCGACGACCGGCCGGGAGGCTTCACGCTGCCACGCTTCCGACTGGTCGCATGACCGCCTGCGTGCGACGGTGCTGCACGATGGCCGTCCACGCTTGAATGCGTGTAATGATATAACTGATTGATCGTCGACGGATCAGGTGACGCGGTGGGACGGACGGTGCAGATGGGGGCGGACTGGCGTGCGCCGGCCGACCGGCGCACGCTGGGCGACGTCATCGAGCAGTGCGCCGCCGACCACGCAGACCGCACGGCGTACGTCATCGACGAGACCCCCGTCACGTTCGCTGAGTCCGAGCAGCGCTCCGCGCGGGTTGCCAACGCCCTGCACAGCCTGGGCGTGCGCCCGGGGGACCGTGTCGCGCTGCTGGTGGAGAACTGCGCCGAGCTCGTCGACGTGTTCTTCGCCTGCGGCAGGCTCGGCGCGATCGAGGTCGCCGTCAACACGGCCAACCGGGGCCAGTTCCTGCGCCACCAGCTGGACAACAGCGATCCGACCGTGCTGGTCGTCGACGACAACTACCTCGACCGCCTCCCGACCGATGCGGTGATGCCGAACCTGCGTGCCCTGCTCGTGCGCACCACCGGCATCGAGCCGACCCCGGCGCCGGACCTCGGGGTCCCCGTGCTGCCCGCGGCGACGCTGCAGGACGCCGAACCGACGATCCCGGCGCTTGACCGCAGGCCCCACTTCGGCGACCCCCTGTCGATCGTCTACACGTCGGGGACGTCGGGGCCGTCCAAGGGCGTCGTCATCTCCCACCGGTACATGATCAACGCCGCGTCCGTGACCTTCACGAACCGGGGTGGCGAGGCCGGGGACGTGGTCTACAGCCCACTGCCGCTGTACCACCTCAACGCCCACATCATCACGCTGCTCGGCCCCTACATGCACGGCGCGACCGGCGTGCTGGACCGGCACTTCTCGGTCTCCCGTTTCTGGCAGCGCGTCGACGAGGTCGGGGCCAATCACCTGGCCATCCTCGGGGCACAGCTCCAGCTGGTCTGGAACCTGCCACCGGACCCGAAGGACGGCCAGCGAAACCTCAAGGTGCTGGTCGGTGCCCCGATCAGCCAGGAGATGCGCCCGCGGTGGGAGGAGCGCTACGGGCTGAAGACGTCACAGGGCTTCGCCCTCTCCGAGGCCTGCCCAATATGTTCCAGCCCGGCCGGTGCCGACACGCCGCCGGGCTCGTCGGGACAGCCGGTGGACACCGTCGAGGTGCGCCTGTTCAACGACGATGACGTCGAGGTCCCGACCGGCACGGTGGGGGAGATCTGCGTCCGCCCGCGCGAGCCGTTCATCATCTTCAGCGGCTACTGGCGCGACCCCGTTGCGACCACCGAGGCCTGGCGCAACGGCTGGTTCCACACTGGTGACCTGGGCCGCTTCGACGACGCTGGCTTCCTGACGTTCGTCGACCGGAAGAAGGACTACCTGCGCCGGCGAGGCGAGAACGTCTCCTCGTTCGAGGTCGAACGCGCCCTGCTGGCACACGAGGCAGTCGGCGAGGCCGCCGCGGTCGGCGTACCGAGCGAGCTGACCGAGGACGACTGCCTGGTCGTCGTGGCACCGCGGGCCGGCATGACGGTCGACCCCTGGGACCTGGTCCACCACAGCGTGGCCAACATGCCGTTCTTCGCCGTGCCCCGCTACTACGCCATCGTCGACGAACTGCCCAAGACCCCGACCGGCAAAGTCGAGAAGTACCGGCTCCGTCAGGACGGCGTACCGGCTGGCGCCTTCGACCTGGAGGCCCAGGGCTACCGCGTGAACCGCACCGGGCTGGCCCAGTTCGACACCGCCACGGGTCGCACGACCGAAGCCGGTCACCGGGGTACGCCCCGTGCGCAACACGAGGCATGAGGGCAGGCGGCTGATGGCGTTCACCTACACCCCCGAGCAGGAGCAGCTGCGCGAGCTGGTGCGTCGCGCCTGCGGCGACGTCGCGCGCAACCGCACGGCCAACGAGTCGGGCGTGCGGGGAGACCCCGAACTCTGGGGGGACTTGCGCGACGCCGGGCTGTTGTCCCTGGGCCTGGCCGAGCACCGTGGGGGAGCGGGCGGCGGCATCGTCGACCAGGTCGTGGTCGCCCAGGAGCTGGGCAGGGTGGCCAGCCCGGCTCCGTTCGTCTCCAGCACCATGATGGCGGGCCGACTTCTGGCCGACGCCGTCTCACACCGCGGCGTCGTAGAGGCGCTGGGGACCGGCGTCGTGATCGCCTGCGCCATCGACCAGCCGGCCTCCATGCCGGTGACGGGTTCGGCCGACGGCGCAACGGTCACGGGCGTCGCACGCCACGTGGTGGACGGTCCGCTCGCCGACCGCCTCCTGGTGGCCGGGACGCTGGACGGCCGCACCGTCGTGGGCCTGGTCGACGTGGACAATCGGGGCGTCGACCGGATGGACCACCCGAGCATCGACCGGGGTCGCGAACTGTCGACCGTCACCTTCGAGGCGGCACCGATCGACCTCGTCACCGGCAACGGCGACTGGGATGAGCGCATCCGGGAGGCCGTCCGGGTGGGCTGCGTCGGGCTCGCCGCCGAGTCCGCCGGGCTGGCCCAGCACTGCCTCGCCATGTCGCGGGATTACGCCCTGACCCGGCGCCAGTTCGGCGAGGTGATCGGCCAGTTCCAAGCGACCAAGCACCGGCTGGCGGACATGCTCGTGCTGGTGGAGAACGCCAATGCTGCGGTGGAGTTGGGAGCATTCGCCCTGGCAGGCAACGGTGACGACGTCGAGCTGTCCGTTGCTGCGGCGAAGGCGACGGCGACCGAGGCCGCCGTCCGCGTCTGCGGCGAGGCCATCCAACTCCACGGCGGCATCGCCATCACGTGGGAGCACGACCTGCATCTCCACCTGCGTCGCGCCAAGACCAACCAGCAGCTCCTGGGCGAACCCACGGTCCATCGGGAGGCTATTGCCAGCAGACTCCTGGCGACCGCAGGAGCGAGGTGACCGTGGACGTCGCACTGACCCCCAGCGCCCGCCGGCTCCAGCAGGAGTTGGACGGCTGGCTGGATGCCAACCTGCCCGACGACTTCGGCAAGGGCTTCCGGTTGCCACGCGACCCCGACGAGCGCGTCCGGTGGTTGCGGGCCTGGCAGGCGACGATGGCCGGCGACCGCTGGGTCGCGATCCACTGGCCCGAGGAATTCGGCGGCCGGGGCGCCACGCTGGAGGAGCAGGTCGCCTACCACGCCACGATCGCCCGGCGGCGCCCGCCCATGCTCATCGGGAACACCGGCGTGTCACTGTGTGGTCCGACGATCATCCGCCACGGGACGCCCGAGCAGCAGCAGCGGTTCCTGGCTCCGATGCTGACGGGCGAGGAGCTGTGGTGTGAGGGCTTCTCGGAACCGGAGGCGGGCTCGGACCTGGCGGGCCTGCGGACACGCGGCGTCGTCGACGGCGACGAGCTGGTGATCACGGGCCAGAAGATCTGGACCTCGGGTGCGACGATCGCCGACTGGATGTTCGCCCTGGTCCGCACCGATCCCGACGCTGCGAAGCGTGACGGCATCTCGTTCGTGCTGGTGCCCATGGACGCGCCCGGCCTCGAGGTTCGGCCCATCCGCCAGATCAGCGGCGACGCCGAGTTCTGCGAGGTCTTTCTGGACCAGGTCCGGATCCCGCTGGCAAACGTCGTGGGCGAGCTTCACAACGGCTGGCGCGTGGCCCGGACGACGCTGAGCCACGAGCGCTCAACGATCTTCGTCGCAGGCCAGATGCGAATGACCCGGCAGCTGGAGCGGGTCGCGGGCGTGCTGGCCGACGCCACGGATGCCGACGGAACGCCACGTGCCCTGCGCCACGACCTGCGCCAGCGCCTGGCGCAGGCCTGGATCGACGCTCAGCTGTCGCGCGTCCACGGCGCCCGGTCGTTCTCCCAGATCGCCGCCGGCCAGGAGCCGGGGCCGGAGTCGGCTGTCACCAAGCTGTTCGGCCAGGAGTCCGAGAAGCGCCTGTATGAACTGGCCCTCGACGCCTGCGGGACGGACGGCCTGTTCGACCGCGGCAGTCCTGAGGCCCCGGGCGACGGCAAGTGGATCCTGGGTTACCTGCGCACCCGTGCGTCGACCATCGGTGGGGGCACCAGCGAGATCCAGCGCAACATCTTGGCCGAACGCGTCCTGGGCATGCCGCGGGACCCCTGGTCGGACCAGTAGGGCTCAGGCGCGGGCCAGCTTCTCCAGCGACGGGCGATGCACCTTGCCCGTGTCGGTGCGGGGCAGTTGCCCGACACGGACGTAGCGGCGCGGGCACTGGTACGGCTCGAGGTTGGCTCGGCACCATGCATCGAGGGTGGCCTCCTCGACACCGTTGACGGTGACCACGACCGCGACCGGGACTTGGCCCAATCGGTCGTCGTCGACCCCGGTGACCGCCGCCTCGAGGACGCCGTCGTGCTGTTCGAGCACTTGCTCGAGCTGGGCGGGATGGATGTTGAAACCGCCGCAGAGGATCATGTCGTCCGCTCGACCGTGCACCCAGATGAAGCCATCGGTGTCGGTACTGGCGAGGTCGCCGCTGCGCTGCCACCGGTCGGCACCCTGCACGCCACGCAGCCACAGTTCGCCGATGGTGCCTGCGGGCACCGCCTCGGTCGGCTCGGCCAGGCCCGGTTCGGTGATGCGGACCTCGATCCCCGGGCGGGGTCGTCCGACCGCGCCGGCCTTGTCACGCAGGTGCGCGCGGACGTCCTCCGGGCTCCAGCCGATCACCTCGCCGCCGGCCTCGGTCTGTCCGTATGCCTGGATGGCCGGGACGCCGTAGCAGTCCTGGAACGCTTGCGCGAGCTGGACCGACAGGGGGGCGGTCCCGGAGCGGACGAAGCGGAGCGTGGCCAGCTTCGCCGGATCGACGTCGGCATCCAGGAGCATCCGGATCGTGGTCGGCGTAAGTGCCAGCGACCGGATCTCGTATTCCTGGACCAGGTCCGACACGGTGGCGGCGTCGAACTTCTCCAACAGGGCGAGCTGCCGGCCCGACGCGAGCGTCAACAGCGAGGGGATCAGGCCAGCCAGGTGGTACATCGGGAAGCAGGTCACGTTGACGTCCTGCCGGCGCGCGACCCCGGCGTTGCCAACGCGGAGCGCGGCGATCCCGGCGTCGATGGTTCGGTGGAGGATCGGAATACGCCGCGGCTCACCGGTCGTGCCCGACGTCCCAAGCAGCAGGGCGACGTCCGGGTCGCCCCCGAGGTCCTCGTCAAGGACGGTCAGCGACAGCTCGCCCAGAGGCGTGGGCAGGTGCTCGACGACGCCACCGAAGGTCCGCGCGTCGCCCTTGCCGTTGCGGTCGAGGACGGCGCCGAGCTGGTCCTGGAGGATGCCGACCTCCTGGTCGAAACGTCGTGGTGACAGCGGGACGGCGCACCGCCCCGCCAGCAGGACCCCCACGATCCCCGCCAGCGCAAGCGGGTCGTTGGCGCCCTCGATGCCGATCGCGGCGCCCGTGGCAGAACGCTCGACGACGCGGGCACGGACGACCTCGATGGCCTGTCCGAACTCGCCGTAGGTCAGCCACCGGCCCTCGTGCAGGACCACGGGCTCTTCGGGGTCGCCCAGGAACTGCGCTCGGATCGCGTCGAGATAACCCGGCGAGGCGGTATCCGCGGGGCGGGTCATGTCCGTGGCGCTCAAGCGAGTGCATCCTGAGGAGGGCCGAAGGGCCAAGCGTTTAATCAACTATATTATCTTACTGATTGTCTGGCGCAGCACAAGTGGGGCTGCCGCGTACGAGCAGGACCACACGTGATCACCGACGGCACCCTCAACCACCCCGTCTTCACCGACGAACACCGTGCCCTCCGAGAAACCGTGCGCCGGTGGGTGGCGGACGAACTCGCGCCGAACGTCGACCGCTGGGAGGCCGAAGGGAGCTTCCCTGACGACGTCTTCCGCCGGGCCGGCGAACTGGGCTTCCTGGGTCTGCACTATCCCGAGCGATGGGGTGGTTCTGGCGGTGACCTGGCCGCCTCCGTCGTCGTTGTCGAGGAGGTCGCCCGGGCCGGGACGGCGGCCATCGCCATGGCGTTGTCGGTGCAGTCGGACATGGCCACGCCCGCACTTGCGCACTTCGGCACCGACCAGCAGCGGGAGCGGTACTTGCGCCCCGCCATCGCTGGCGAGGCCATCGCCTCGATCGCCATCACCGAACCCGACGCGGGCTCCGATGTCGCGGGCATCCGGACCACCGCCACGCCCGACGGCGACGACTGGGTCATCGACGGGACCAAGTTGTACATCACCAACGGCGCGCGAGCGTCGTGGATGACGGTCGTGGCGCGGACCGATCCCTCGGCGGGGCATCGTGGCATCAGCCTGTTCCTCGTCGACACCGACCTGCCGGGTGTCTCCGTCTCCCGCAAGCTCGACAAGCTCGGCATGCGCTCATCGGACACGGTCGGGGTCGTGTTCGACGCCGTCCGCGTGCCGGGCGACCGGCTCATCGGCGGGCAGCCCGGCGAGGGCTTCACCCAGCTGATGTGGCAGTTGCAGTACGAGCGGCTGGTTGCCGGGGCCGCCTGCGTGGGGCATGCCGACTGGATCCTCGACCTGACCGTGGCCTACGCCAACCAGCGCCAGGCCTTCGGCCGCCCGATAAGCGGCCACCAGGTCATCGCCCACTCGCTGGCCGATGCCGCCACGGAGCTGTCGGCGGCCAGGTCCTTCCTCTACTCGACCGTGTGGCGTGTGCAGCAGGGTGAGTACCCGGTCGCCGACATCTCGATGGCGAAGAAGTACTGCGCCCAGGTCCAGAACCGGCTGGTCGACGCGTGCCTGCAGGTCCACGGTGGTGCTGGCTTCATGGAGGAGTACCCCGTGAGCCGGGCCTACCGCGACGCCCGGCTCCAGCGCATCGGGGGTGGTACGGACGAGATCATGAACGAGGTCATCGCCAAGCGGCTGGGTATCACCGGTACGTGAGCGTCGGTCGGCGCCATGCCAGGGGATCACAACCGGGCCGGGGGATCACAACCGGTCCGGGAAGACCTCCTGCCAGCCGAACCCGGCGACGGCCGTGCGCCGCTCGTCTGCCCGCCGGATGGTGCCGACGTGTCCCTTCCAGCCGGGCCGCGCCGCCGAGGCGTCGACCATGCTGCCGTCCGGCGCGTGGTCGTACACCCAGTGTTCGCTGCCGATCCGGTAGTCGACGCGGTTCGCGAAGCCGTCGTCGCCCCACTCCACCTCGGCCGTCGCGTCGTCCCGGACGTCGAGCACCGGGCCCTCGGCGTCGCTGACGACGCCGAACCGGAAGTTGTCCGCACCCACGCTGAAGTGGCCGAACTCCACCGAGCCGTCGTCGTAGGCGTTGGCGAAGACCGACCAGATGACCTGGTAGTGGTTCCACACCGGGCTGTCGTTCCAGTAGACCCCGTGGGGGAGGTAGCTCTGGTCGAGCAGGGCGAAGCCGGTCACGTCCTCGCCGAACATCCTGCCCTCGACACGCCAGCACAGCGAGGTGTAGTACACGCCGCCGAGGGACTCGCCCTGCCGCCACGGGGCGTGCACGTGGAAGCCCGGCCCGGCCAGGTCCCCGGCCAGGTCCAGGAACCGCGCGGTGCTGTCGGACTCCTGCCACTGCAGCCGCGGTCCGGACAGGAAGTTGAACCAAGGCCCTCCGGGGTGTGGCGATCCCTGGTAGAGGTCACCCTCGGGTGTCAGCCGCCTCGTGACGGTGCCGCCGTGGGCGGCGCGGAAGGACTCGGGCATGACGCGCATGGCGCCGTCGCGGCTGTGCTGGACGAGGATCCCGCGGGTCGTGCGGCCCTGCACGTTGCGATGCACGGCGTAGGTGGTCCCGGAGCCGGGCGCGGTCACCACGGCGTACGGCCACGACCCCTCCAGGGTGAGGCCGAAATAGGTGGCACGGTGGCTGCCGTCCTCCCACACCGGGTCGAAGGCGCCGGTCAGGACCTGGCCCGCGAAGTCGCCGCGGCGGGGCAGGTGGGAGTAGCGGTCCACGCGGTCGTCCGATCGCTCTCGTCGATACATGTATATTATTTACCTGAATGGATTCGAGCAAGGCAGGGCATGGATCTGGGTCTGCGGGGTGCGGCGTGTCTCGTCACCGGGGCGAGCGAGGGCATGGGTCGTGCCTCAGTCCTGTCGCTGGCGGCGGAGGGGGCCAGACTGGTGATCGCTGCCCGCTCGCGTGGCCCGCTGGAGGCCGTCGCAGACCAGGCGCGGGGGGCCGGCGCCGAGCATGTCGACGTGGTCGTGGGGGACCTGACCGATCCCGAGCACGCCGAGCACGCGGTCTCGTCGGCGGTGTCGTCGCTGGGTGGGCTGGACGTGCTCGTCAACACCATCGGGATCTGCGAGCCGGAGTTGGACGGAATCCTGGCGACGGACGAACAGGCATGGATGCGCGCCTACGAGGGCGTCCTGATGGTCAACGTTCGGCTGTGCCGCCTGGCGATCCCGCACCTGCGGCGGCGCGGCGGCGGGGCCATCGTGAACATCTCCGCCATGTCCGCGCGTCACCACCTGCCGATGCTCTCGCACTACTCGTCGCTGAAGGCGGCCCTGGCCCATTTCACCAAGAACTGTGCTCGCGAGTTCGCTCCTGACCACATCCGCAGCAACGCCGTGATGCCCGGCATGATTGCCTCGGAGGGCGTCACGCGGCGACTCGATGAGCGGGGCGCCGAGTTGGGCCTGGACGAGCAGGCGATGTTCGAGCGCACCAACGACAAGTACCTCGGCGTCACGTGGTGGGACCGCCTCGGCCGCCCCGAGGAGATCGGTGACGTGGTCGCCTTCCTCGCCTCGCCCCGCGCCTCATACGTCAACGGGGCGCTCGTCAACGTCGACGGCGGCTCCATCTTCTGAGCACGGAGGAAACCGTGAGTACCGACCAGGACACGCGCACCGGTGCCTGCATCACGCCTGAGCAGATCGAGGCCATGCGTGCGCGGATCGGCTACTCGGCCGGCCACACCTATGAGTTCAACAAGGTGGCAACGCACGACGCGATCCGCCACTTCGCCAACGGGATCGGCGACGACAATCCCCTGTGGTGCGATCCGGAGTACGGGCCGCGGACGCGTTGGCGCTCGACGATCGCGTTCCCGCTGATGTACATGACCATGGGCGAGGACGAGTCGGCGCCGGTGCCGGCCGACGTCAAGGCGCGCACCCGTGGCGCCCTCTCCGGCGTCCACCTGTTCCACGCGGGCACGGAGGTCGAGTGGAGCCGGCACATCCACGCCGACGATCGCCTGACCTACCGCAGCGTGCTGGCCGACGTCGAGCTCAAGGAGTCCGAGTTCGCCGGCAGGTCCCTGATCGAGCATCGCCACCTCGACTGGACCAACCAACGCGGCGAGGCCGCCGTGCACCAGCACGAGTGGTTCGTCCGCACCGAGCGCGACAAGTCCGCCGAACGGGGCAAGCACCGCGACCTCGAGGAGGCCAGCTACACCCAGGAGTACCTCGACCGCATCGACGCGGCGTACGCGGCCGAGAAGCCGCGGGGCGCCCAGCCGCTGTGGTGGGAGGACGTGCAACCCGGCACCAGGATCCCGGGCGTCGTCAAGGGTCCGCTCACGGTCACGGACATCATCTCGATGCACATGGGATGGGGTTGGGGCGGCTATGCCTTCGGTCCCGGTCGCCTTGGCCACCGCCATCGCCAGAAGATGCCCCGGTTCTGGACCAAGGACTCTCGGGGCGCGTGGGACGTCGTCCAGCGCCTGCACTGGGAGGAGGACTGGGCGGCCGAGATCGGCCTCCCGATGCGGTACGACTACGGGTTCCTGCGCACGGCTTGGATGATCCACGCGATCACCGATTGGATGGGCGACGACGCCTTCCTGTGGCGGTTCTGGAACAGGCTCACCCGCTTCAACTTCATCGGGGACACCAGCTGGGTCACCGGCGAGGTCGTCGACGTCAGGGTCGAGGAGGGCCATCACGTCGCCGAGCTGGAGCTGCGGATCGAGGACCAGCGCGAGGAGACGACAACCGTGGGCGGGGCCGTGGTGATCCTGCCCTCGCGCAAGACTGGACCAGTCGTGCTGCCGGAGATGACTCGTGAGCACAGGTGGTCGTGAGCACGACCGATCCTCAATCAGTACAATAATCTGACGGATTAGGGAGCATGCGTTGGAGAGCCTCTCGGGAGGTGCGCTGCGCGAGTGGGTCCGGGAGCAGGATCCCGCGTTGCTGGGCGCCGTGCTCGACGTCGACGATCCGCGGTACGAGGTCGTCGACCTCTACGGTCCGCTCGGCAAGGCCCGGCGCCAGGCCCCCGTCCACGACACCACCCAGATCGACCTCGCCGGTTTCGCCGACTTCCGCACCGTCAGCAGCCACGCCCAGCGCAACAAGGTCTGTGTCCTGGGCTTCGAGCTGGCGCAAGACGTGCTCAAGCAGCCCTCGGTCTTCTCGAACCGCATCCGCGAGGAGACCATCGGCCCGGTCTGGGGGCACACCATCCTCGGGATGGACGGCGAGGAACACCGCCGCCACCGGGGCCTGCTGACCAAGGCGTTTTCGTCCGGGGCGATCCGGCGCTGGACCGACGAACTGATCCACCCCGTCGTTGACGGCCTGCTCGATCGCCTCGAGGGCCGCGACGCATTCGACCTGATCAGGGAGTTCACGGTCGCCTTCCCGGTCCACGTGATCACGGCCATGCTGGGACTGCCGCCTGACGACATGCCGCAGTTCAACCGCTGGGCGACCGAAACGATCACGATCTTCTACGACAAGCAGCGCGGGCTGGCGGCGTCCCGCTCCCTGTACGACTACCTCGCGCCGATCGTCGAGGAACGCCGCGCCCACCCGGGGGACAGCGATCTGATCTCCCTGCTGACGCAGGCCGAGATCGACGGTGAACGCCTGGACACCGAGGCCATCGTGTCGTTCCTGCGCCTGCTGCTGCCCGCGGGAGCGGAGACCACGTACCGGTCGTCGTCCAGCACGATGGTCGGACTGCTGTCCGATCCCCGGCAGATCCATGCCGTCAAGGCCGACCCGGGGCTCCTGCCGGCCGCCATCGAGGAGGGCATCCGGTGGGAGCCGCCGCTGTCGTCGGTCGAGCGGCTGGCCGAGGTCGACACCGAACTGGCGGGTGTGGTGATCCCCGCCGACACGATCGTCGAGGTGGGCATCGGAGCCGCCAATCGCGACGAGGCACGCTGGGTCGACGGGGACGCGTTCGACCTGTTCCGCGAGCCGCAGCCGCACCTGTCGTTCGCCTGGGGGTCGCACCTGTGCCTCGGCGCCCACCTGGCGCGTCTGGAGACCAGGGTGGCGTTCGAGCGGCTCCTGGAGCGCTTCCCCGACCTGCACCTGGATCCCCAGCGGAGCGCCGATCCGGTGATCCGCGGGATCGGGTTCCGATCTCCCGACCGGATCCCGGTCCGCGTCTGACCAGTCCTGATGGACGCCCATACCGACAAGGAACGAAAGTGAATGACTTCCCGTCCGCCGGCGAGTACGTCGAGACCGTCGTCGGTGCCTATCGGCCGCGCGTGACCGAATTGCGTCCTTGGGACGACAAGCTGGGCATGCAGCAGGAGTCCGTCTACGTCTACGGCGGGTTCGTCGACGAGGACGGCCAGCAGTACGCCGTCGAGCGCAAGTTCATCGGCCCGATGACGGGCGGCCTGTGGCTCATGAAGGCGACCGGCGACGAGATCGCATTGGATCCCGGCGCCTTCGCCACCACGCGCGGGGAGATCAAGCGGGAGTTCACCGACGAGCGGGCCCGCTGGCACGGCCAACTCATGTCCGTCACCTCAGCCAGCGGCGAGGTCATACCCGACGCCGGGCTCGACCTGACGATCACTGACGACGACATCCGTTGGACTGAGGGTGATCTGGTCGATGTCCGCGGGACGTTGGTCGGGCCGGGAGCGCAGTTCAACCTGCCGTCGACGGCTGAGCCGATGCTCTACCTGAGCCACATGTACGCCGTCACCGGCACCGTCCGCGGCAAGAAGGTCGAGGGCTTCGTCTGGAACGACTACTGCTACTGGCCGCACGGTCGTGACTGGAAGGAGTACCGCTTCTTCCGGGAGTTGCAGCACGGCTGGCTGGTCTTCGTCAACCGCTACGACGACGGCTCCGTCGAGTGGGGCCACCTGTGCCACGGGCGCGAGGGGATGCGTTTCGGCGTGGTCCACGACGCCGACCACGTCGTCACCTCGTCGACCGACCCGACCTTCCACGCGACCCTGGACGACGAGCAGTACGTGCCGAGGGCGACCTTCGACCTTGGGGACGGCGACGTGTGGCAGTGGACCGGCCCGGCGGCCTCGCGGCTGACCGCGTTCTCGAACGCCCGCCCCGGCGGCTACCGCGCCCAGTTGGGCCGAGTGCAGCGGGCCGGTGACACCCGGCGGATCGTGAACGAGTTCTCGTGGCTCGAGTGCTTCGCGGAACGCATCGTCGACGACAAGATCCCACCCGTGGAGCCGCGGGACTGAGCCGCTCCAGCGACATGGGCCACGCATGAACGACGGAGTCGACGCATGCCACTGCAGGACCACCACCACCTGATCTCCACCGACGACCACCTCGTCGAGCCGCCCCACGTCTGGCAACAGTGGCTGCCGGCGTCGTTGCGCGACCGCGGTCCGAAGATCGTCGAGGAGGACCGGGGCGAGCAGCCTCCGGCCGAGGTCTGGCACTACGCCGGGCGCCGCTATCCCCAGATCGGCCTGAACGCCGTCGCTGGCAAGCGGCCCGAGGAGTTCGGCCTCGACCCGGTCCGCTACGACCACATGCTCCCGGGCTGCTACGAGCCCGAGGCAAGGGTCGCAGACATGGACGTCGACGGCGTCCAGGCCCACCTGTGCTTCCCATCCTTCCCGCGCACGGCCGGGGCGGCCTTCATCGAGGGCGTGATCGAGGACGGCGACGACCCGACGCTGGCCCTGGCCTGCATCCACGCCTGGAACGACTTCCAGATCCAGGAGTGGTGCGCTGTCGCCCCCGACCGGTTCATCCCGGTCGTCATGCTGCCGCTGTGGGACGTCGACGCCTCGGTGGCGGAGATCGAGCGCACGGCGGCCATGGGCGCGAAGACCATCACTTTCCCGGAAAACACGGTCCCGCTGGGGATGCCGTCATTCCACACCGACCACTGGGACCCGGTGTTCGCCGCGGCCGCCGACGCCCAGATGCCGCTGTGCATGCACTTCGGGTCGTCCGGCAAAGCGCCCATCACGGCCCCGGACGCGCCGATGGCAGTGATGATCGCGCTGTTCGGCTGCAACTCGATGTATGCGACCGCGGACCTGCTGTTCTCGCCGGTGTTCCACAGGCACCCGGGTTTGAAGGTGGCGCTGTCCGAGGGTGGGGTCGGGTGGGTGCCCTACCTGCTGGAGCGGGCCGACTACACCTGGGAGCGCCACCGCTTCTACCAGAACGTCGACCAGACGGTGCGCCCGTCGGACCTGTTCCGGGAGCACATCTGGGCCTGTTTCATCGACGACGAGCACGGGGTCGCCAACCGCGATGCCATCGGCGTGGGCAACATCACCTGGGAGTGCGACTACCCGCACTCGGACTCCAACTGGCCCAACAGCCGCAAGCGCGCCGCGGAGATCCTGGCCGACGTGCCGGACGACGAGGCCCAGCGCATCGTGGAGACGAACGCCCGCGAGCTGTTCAACTTCCCGCGATGACGCGCCCGGTCCGGGTGGCGGTCTGGGGGACCGGTGACGTCGGGCACTACGCCCTGCGCGGCGTGATCTCGCACCCCGACCTCGAACTGGTCGCGCTGCGAACCACGACGGCCGCGAAGGTCGGCACAGACGCGGGCGACGTCATCGGCTGGGACGCCACCGGCGTCCTGGCCGTGGACAGCGACACCGCGGTGCTCGAGGCAGGGCCGCATGCGCTGGTCTATGCGGGCCGGTCGAAGACCTGGGAGCCGGTGCTGCCCTACCTCGAGGCCGGTGTCAACGTGGCCTACCTGGGCGTGACGGGCCTCCTCGACCCGCCGTCGCTGGATCCCGAGGTGCGTGCGCCACTGCAGAAGGCGGCCGTGGCAGGCGGTGCCTCGATCATGTACGGGGGCATCGACCCCGGCTTCACCACCCAGCTGCTCCCGTTCGTGCTGACGTCCATCAGCGAACGCGTCGATCGCCTGACGCTCTACGAGGTGCGCGACTACGACCCGTTGCCACCGCACCAACTGGACTACTTCGGTCTCGGTCGGCCGGATACCACGCAGGCCGCCAAGTTCCGGCCGGGTGGGCTGGAACGGACCTGGGGGAGCTCGCTGCGGGCCCTGGCCCGGGCCATGGGCGTCGAGGTCGACGACGTGGTCGAGTTCCACGAAACCCGTCCGGCGCCTGAGGACTTCGACATCCCGGCCCGCCGGATCGCCAAGGGCACGATCGCCGCCGTCCGCTTCGGCCTCAGCGGGCTGGTCGACGGCCAGGAGCGGTTGCGGATCGAGCACGTCAACCGCCTGCGCCGCGACCTGGCGCCGGAGTGGCCCGGGGAGCAGGGGTACGGCGTGCGGATCGAGGGCCAGCCGGACTACGACCTGCACCTGTCCCTGCGTGACCCGGCCGGTCGCCAACAGCGCCCCGCACTCTTCGGCACCGCCATGTACGGGGTGAACGCCGTGCCTTCGCTCGTGCAGGCGCCGGCCGGCATCGTCACCCAGCTGGACCTGCTGCCCTTCGGCTGCCGGAACGTGGGCGGACGTCACCAGGATGACAACTGGGTCATCTCGCAGCGGGTGACCGCGGAAGGAGAACGAAGGCCATGACAGGACTCGACGGATGCGTTGCCATCGTCACGGGGGCGGGCCGGGGGCTGGGACGTGCCCATGCCCTGGAGCTCGCGGCCCACGGCGCCGCGGTGGTCGTCAACGACCTCGGTGGCGAGATGGACGGCAGCGGCGGCGACCTGACACCCGCCCAACTGGTCGTCAAGGAGATCGAGGAGGCCGGCGGCAGGGCAATCGCCAACGGCGACGACGTCGCGAGCTGGGATGGCGGGAAGCGGATGGTCGGACAGGCCCTCGCTGCGTTCGGCCGCCTGGACGTCCTGGTCAACAACGCGGGGATCCTGCGCGACCGCCTCCTGGTCAACATGAGCGAGAATGAGTTCGACGCGGTGGTGCGCGTCCACCTCAAGGGCCACTTCGTGACGCTGCGCCATGCCGCCGAGCACTGGCGGGAGCGCAGCAAGGCCGGGGAGCAGGTGAAGTCCTCGGTCATCAACGTCTCCAGCGCATCGGGCCTGTTCGGAAATGTCGGCCAGGCCAACTACGGCCCCTCCAAGGCCGGCATCGCCGCCCTGAGCCGCATCGCGGCCCAGGAACTGCAGCGCTACGGCGTCCGGGTCAACACGATCGCCCCCGCCGCCCGGACGCGGCTGACGCTGTCCACTCCCGGTCTGGACGAGGTCCTCGCACCGCCCGAGGAGGGCTTCGACGAGTGGGATCCGGCCAATGTCTCACCGGTCATCGCCTGGCTCGCCATGCCCGACTGCCCGCTGACCGGGGAGACGCTGTACGTGCAGGGTGGTGACGTCCGGGTCGTGCGACCATGGTCGCTGGACGACGCCGTGAGGAAGGACGGCCGGTGGACACCCGCGGAACTGGGCAAGGCCTTCGCCGACATCGCCCCCACGCCGTTCTTCGACTTCGCTGACCTGACCTGATGGCCACCGGACTGCTGCCCACGCCCGAGCAGGACCAGTTGCGCGCAGTCGTGCGCGCCGTGGTCGCGGATCGCGCCCGGGCCCGTCGAGAGGCCATCGCGGCCGGCGACGACCCGATCGCATGGAAAGCCCTCGTCGAGCAGGTCGGCGTCGCTGGTTTGGCGATCCCCGAGCCGCTCGGGGGCAGTGGCTTCGGCTGGGGTGAACTGGCCGTCGTCATGGAGGAACTGGCTGCCGGGCTCGTGGTCGTGCCGGTGCTGTCGAGCGTCGTCCTGGCGACGGGAGCCCTGCTGGAGGCGGGCGGGGAGCGGGCCGGCGAGCTGTTGCGCCGGCTCGCCGGTGGCCAGGACCGGGCCGCGCTGGTCGTCCCACTGGGCCTCGATCCCGCGGCGGTCGCGGTCACGCACGGAGACGGCCGGCTCCGGGCGTCGCAGGTGCCGACGCTGGGCGCGGCTGGTGCTGACATCCTGCTGGTGCATGCCGACACGGACGCGGGCATCGGCCTGTTCGAGATCGACCCGGGTGCGCCGGGAATTGCCGTCGAGTCGGCCGAGACGCTTGACCTCACCCGGCCCATGCAGCTGGTCAGCCTCGACGGCGTCGAGTCCGTCCAGCTCGGCCCGTTGGACGAGGGTGATGCCGTGGCCGCGGTCGTCCGGCAGGGACGGCTCGCCCTGGCGGCCGAGCAGGTCGGCGGCGCTCGGGCCTGCCTGGACATGGCCGTCGGGTACGCGCGCGAGCGCCAGCAGTTCGACCGGCCGATCGGTTCGTTCCAGGCCGTCAAGCACCTGCTCGCTGACCTGTTCGTCAACGTGGAGGCGGCCGTCGCAGCGCTGGCCGACGCGGTTCGCTGCGTCGGCGAGCCACGCCACGACCAGGCCGTCGCCATCGCGGCCTCCGTGGCCGGGGATGCCTTCGTCGACAACGCAGAGGCGAACATCCACGTCCATGGCGGAATCGGCTTCACGTGGGAGCATGACGCCCACCTGTACTACCGCCGGGCGATCACGGCCAGCAGCCTGTTCGGCCATCCGCGGGCGCTCGACCGCGAGCTGGGACGTCAGCTGGCGGCACCGAGGTAGCCGGCAGCCAGGGCCTCGAGGTCGTCGTGGATCTCCTCGGTGGTCCCGGCGGCGATGACCTGGCCCTTCTGCAGGACGTGGGCACGATCGGACAGGCTCAGGGCGAGGGAGACGAACTGCTCGACCAGCAGGATCGAGACGCCCGATGCCTTGACCTGCCCAAGCACTTCGAACAGCTGCTGGACGATCAGCGGTGCCAGCCCCAGCGAGAGCTCGTCGATCAGCAGGAGGCGCGGCCCCGTCAGCAGCGCCTTGCCGAGCACCAACATCTGCTGCTCGCCGCCGGACAGCGTGCCCGCACGCCGGTTGGTGAGCCCCTGCAGGCGGGGCAGGGCGCTGCGCACCAGCTCCCAGTCGGCGGCGAGGCCGGCGTCCTGTCCGCGGTGATGGGTCACGACCTCGAGGTTCTCGCGGACGCTCATGTCCGGGAAGATTGCCCGCTCCTCGGGAACCTGGACCAGCCCGCGGTGGGCGATCTCGTGCGCTGGGGCCCCGGCGATGGACGTCCCGTCGAACACGATGGTCCCGGTCGAAGGGACCAGGCCGCTGATCGCCAGCAGGGTGGACGACTTGCCGGCACCGTTCGTGCCGAGCACGGCGACGACCTCGCCCCGACCGACGTCCAGGTTGATGCCGCGGACGGCGCTGGCCTTGCCGTAGGCGACGTGCAGGTCCCGGACGGCCAGCAGGGATGCGTCGGTGGTCGGATCAGCGGACAACGGCATCGTCTCCCAGGTAGGCGGCGATGACGCGCGGATCCTTGCGGACCTCGTCCGGGCTGCCCTGGGCCAGCGGGACGCCGAAGTCCAGCACATAGAGGTGGTCGGAGATGCTCATGACCAGCGACATGTCGTGTTCGATGAGCAGGACGGGGATCCTCATCCTGTCCCGGATCGCCTCGATCATGCCGCCGAGCTGTTCGGACTCGCCCGGGCCGAGGCCGGCGGAGGGTTCGTCGAGCATGAGCAGCCTCGGGGTGACGGCGAGCGCCCGGGCCACGGACACCAGCCGCTGCATGCCGTAGGGAAGCTCGGAACACGGCAGGTCAGCGATGTGGTCCAGCCCGATCGAGTCGATCAGTTCCTCGGCCCGGGCGTTGGCAAGGCGCCGGTCGGCGCGGGCGGTCGCCCCGCCGAGCAGGGACGAGACCAGGCCGCCGCGCCCCTCGATGAAGTGGGACAGGACAAGGTTGTCCCGCACTGTGAGCCGGCCGTAGAGGTTGACGTGTTGGAAGGTCCGCGCCATCCCCAGGCGTGCGCGCTCGTGCGGCGAATAGCCCGACAGGTCGCGCCCACGGAACCTGATCCTGCCACTGGCCGGCCGGATCACCCCCGCGAGGGCGTTGAACATGCTGGTCTTGCCCGCCCCGTTCGGCCCGATCAGCGCGACGATCTCGCCCGGGTTGACCCGCAGCGAGGCACGGTCCACGGCTGTCACGCCGCCGTAGGTCACCACGATCTCGTGTGCGTCCAGCAGGGGCGGCTCGCCGATCACGCCGTTTCCTTTGCGATCGCCGTGAGGGTTGGGGCCGAGAACCGGCCGCGCAGCTTTCGTGGCAGTGCCACAAGGCCGCCCGGCAGGACGATGAGCGTCACCAGGACACCCACGCTGGACAGCAGTTGCGGGCTGACGTCGATGGGCAGGAAGTCCAGCAGGACCGGGGCACCGGCGAACAGGACACCGGCCAGGACGGCTCCCCACAACGACTCGACCCCGGCGAAGACCGCCAACGCGAAGATGCTGAACGACGTGAACGGGCTGTACTGGTCAAAGGACACCGTCTGCACCTCGTAGGCGAACAGCGCGCCTGCCGTGCCAGCGATCACGCCCGACACGGAGAACGCCAGCAGCTTGGTGCCCATGACGCTGATTCCGGCGGCTGCGGCCGAGTCCTCGGATTCGCGCACGGCCAAGAAGGCGTCACCGATGCGGTTGCGGATGAGGTTGCGAGCCAGCCAGAACAGCGCCGAGGCGACCACAAGCATCACCCACGCGTAGCCGCGGCCGTCCAGTTGCGTGCCGAGCAGGCTGGGCGGGGGGACGCGGCTGCCGTCCAGGCCTCCGGTGAACGGCTGCCACTGGAACAGGCTGAAGAACGTCAGGGTCCCGAACGCCAGGGTGACCAGTGCGAGCATCAGCCCGCGGAAGCGGACCGCCGGCAAGCCGACGGCGAGCGCGAACGGTACGACCAGCAGGGGGGCCAACAGCAGGACCGCGCCGAAGGGCAGGGCGAACGCGTTCGCGAGCTTGGCAGCCATGAAGCCCCCGATCCCCACGAGTGCCGCCTGTGCCAGCGAGATCTGCCCGACCCAGCCGGTCAGCACGGTCACCGACAGGCTGATGAGCGAGAACACGATCATCAGCTTGAGCGTGGACAGGTCGGCGGGGGAAAGCAGTGGCACCACGACGGCGGCGAGGCCCACCAACGCCGCGGCGGGCCACACCGCCCCGGCACCCGGCCGGATGCTCGGCAGGTCGAACAGCGGCCGGCTGCGCTGGCTGCCGATGTCCCGGCGCACCACCAGCGCGCCGACCATGGCCACGAACGGGATCACCTCGGTCAGGCCCGGGATCCAGTTCTGGCCGCTCAGCATGCCCTCGATGACGCCAAGCGCGACGCCCGCCACGAAGGCGGTGCCGAGGCTGGACAGGCCGGCGATGACGGCGGCCGCGAAGGGTTTGACCAGGAACACCGTCGACAGCTGCACGGGGTCGAGGAACACGAGCGGTGTCAGCAGGATCCCGGCGATGCCGGCCAACAGCGACCCCGTCGCCCATGAGGTCGCGCGCAGCCGTGGCACGTTGAGGCCCGCCAGCGACGCGGCCTTGGCGTTCTGACTGGCCGCGCGGATGGCGGTGCCTGTGCGGGTCCGGGACAACAGCCATGCCATCGCCAGGGCAAGCGCCATTGCCACCAGGATGACGGTCACCTGCGTCCAGCTCAGGCGGACGCCCAGGACGCTGACCGTGCCCTCCGGGAGAAACGTGGGCACGAACCGGGTCTGGTAGCCGAAGACCTCGCCGAGGACGTACAGGACCAGGCCTGAGAACCCGAGTGTCGCGATCACCTGGGCCAGGACCTGCCCCTCACCGATGGCTCGCATGATGCGTTCCAGGGCCAGGCCGAGGCCGAGCGCCACCAGCAGGGCGGCGATCGCCGCCACGACCGGGTTGACGCCGCGGCCATCCCAGAGTCCGAAGAACGTGTAGGCGGACGCCGTCGCCGTTGCCCCCTGGGCGAGGGTGAGCGTGCCCGTGGTTCGGTAGATCAGCACGATCCCCAGCGCTGCCAAGGCGTACATGCCACCCAGCGGCAGGCCGCTGATCGCCAGTTGCAGCACCGGTGCGTCCCCTGGTCGTCAGCGGGAGCGCCAGGGACGCAGTGTCCCCGACGCGGCGAGCACCAGCATCGGCACCAACAGCAGGAGGTAGGCGTCCTCCATACGGTTGCGGACGTCCTCGCCCGCCAGCACGAGGTTGTCCTGGTCCAGGGCGAGGACCGCCGGCTGTCCCGGGGCAGCGGGTGCGGTGGGCGCTGCGTCGGCCACGGCAGCAGCCGCGGAAGCAGCGGGCGGGCTCACCGACTGCGCGTACACGGGCGCACCTGTCGTCGAGGCACCGACGGTCGCCGGCGAGCTCGCCGCCGCTGGCGGGATCGGCAGGGTGGCCGCGGGAGCAGCGTCGAGCAGCACCAGGTCGGACGACGCCAGCGCGCGGCCGAGGGTCAGGGAGAACTCCTGGCCATCAACGGTGACCAGGTCGATCGTTGGGCCCTCGGAGAGGACGAACGACCGGCCGCCGTCGGGCTCCGAGGTCACGGAGCCGGGCGCGGTGACGTGGATGCCAGCGGAGGCGAGCACGTCGTTGATCGGCCCGATGGACAGCGGGACGACCTCGTCGCCGAAGCGCACGCCGTCCTGGTCGATGACCGCGGGCAGGCCCGCGACGGTCACACCGTCGATCACGACACTGCCCTCGGCGATGCCTTCTGCGCCGTCGGCGTTGGCGACGGCCGTGACACGGATGGCGTCGATCTCCAGGACCTCCGCGATGGTCACGTCGCGCAGGACCGAGGTGACCTCGACGCGGCGGCCAGTGCCCGCGGTGCTCACGACCGTCTGGGTGTCGACGGCCGAAGCGCGCGCCAACAGGGAGACGGGGAAGTCGGCATACGTCGATGTGGCCCGGGCGAGTGGGCCGGCTTCGATCTGGGCGCGCATGACGCCGAGCTCCGCGCTGGTCCCCGGCAGGTAGGTGCTGTCCTTGGCCTGTGGCGGCGTGCCGCGGACCGACGCCTGCGTGAGGCTCGAGAAGCTCTCTGCCAGCCCGGGCGGCAGGAGCTCGACGAGCAGTTCGAAGATGGGGAGGGCCTCGGGGGGCAGGAAGGCGGGACCGAGTTCCGGCACGGCACCGAGCAGGTTCATGTACTCGCTGTAGCCGGCGGCGGCCAAGGCTGTCCCGGCGCCCGTGCGGTCGAGCCCGGCCCGGGCGTAACCGATGCTGATCTCCGGCGGCGCGAAGATGGTGTCCTCGAGGAACACCGCCGGGTCGTTGACGCGGATGTAGATGCCGCTGGCCTCGCCCGCGGCCGAGCTGAGGCTGGAGAACGCCTCGGCGCCGGCGGTTGCCGGGTAGGCCAGCGACACGACACCGGCGAGGACGGTGGTGACCGTCAGTCGTGTGATCCTCATGACGAAACCCCATCTGTCACCGATGCGCCGTCCCGCAGTCGGGGCAGGGTGCCGGCGTGGGCCGACTTCCGTCCCAGGACCGCGGTCAGGGCGTCGTTGATGTCCATGTCGGCGCCGAGCGACAGCGCGACGGCACGCACGGCCTCCTCCAGCGCCTCCTGCCGGGCGATGACGTCCTGCATCTGCTGCTCCAGCCTTGCCTGGCGCGTCAGGTGCATGAGTGCGGCGCCGATCCCGATGAGGGACAGGCCGCCGATGCCCCCGCTGGCGAGGTACGGGAGCTGCTCGACGACCGACTGCTGGTCCCGCAGGCCGAACCACCCCAGAAGCACCAGCAGCAGCCCTGCCGCCATCAACAGGCCGGCGATCACGTCGACGATGGGTCGGCGATACTCGTTGATCATGGCGTCTGCCTCGTGGGGGTGCCTGGTCTCAGCGCCCGAAGATGGGTTCGAAGGGATCGGTCTTGACCACCCAGACGCCGTTCTCGATCTGCACGGCGAACATCTGCCGGTAGGGCTCGTGGTCGTCGGGGGTCCAGCTCATTGGCGGTGCCATCCCTTGCGAGTCGTACGGCTCGCCTCGTTCGAGGTAGCCGATGATCTGCTGTGCGGTGGCGTCGGGGCCGAGCACGAGCAGTGCGTCGAGCAGGACCCGGGTCGCGATGCAGGACGCGTATCCCAGGTACTGCGTCGCCCCGGAGTCCGGGTAGTAGCGGTCGATGATGTCGGTGCACTGGGCACGCGTGGCCGGGTGGGTCTTGGGCTTGAAGCCGGCCGCCGAGTAGATGGCCTCGGCGTCCTGCTTCAGCGCGTCGACCAGCGCGTCGTCGTCGATCGCGTTGGCCGACAGGCCGATGGGGCCGCCAAAGCCCTGCTGCTGGAGCGCCTGGATGCAGCGGATCATGGTCAGGGTCTCGGCCTGGATGAGCACGGTCTGGGCTCCAGCGTCGACCGCCCCTTGGGCCTGCGAGGCACAGCCGAACCCGCCCGGCGTGACGCCGGTGCGGTAGACGACCTGCGCACCCATGGCGTCGGCGGTCGTCTGGATCGCGTCGGCGCAGACGCGGGAGATCTCGATGTCGATCTGGAGGATGGCGAGCTTGGTGAGGCCGAGGTCACGGATCGCGTACTCGGTCGTCGCCCCCATCGCCGTCGGGCACTTCTGGTACGACGGGAACACCAACCGGCTGCCGCCGGTCGACGCCGCGCCGTCGCCGATCATCTGCAAGGTGCCGGACGCCTCGAGGTCGGGCAGTGACTGCGCGAAAGTGGCGGGCGTCAACAGGCCCATCAACGCGAAGACCTGGTCCTCGTTGATCATCCGCTGGACGTACCGGCGACCCTGGGCGGGATCGAACTGGTCGTCCTCGACGAGCAGTTCGATCGGCACGCCGTCGATGCCGCCCCGGGCGTTGTAGTCGGCGATCGTGGCTTGGACGCCACGGAGGCTGGCCAGGCCCTGCAATGCGATCGGGCCGGTGTGCGGGCCCACGATCCCGAGCAGGATGCTGCCGCTGGCGTTGGCCGGTCGATCGGCGCCGATGTCCGCCACCGGGAAGCCCGCCGCGTCCGTGGTCGGGGCGGTCGGCGAGGTGCCGGATCCGGTCTCGGGCGAGGTGGTGGTCGATCCGGTCGTCCCTGCCGACCCGGTCGTGGTGCCTGCGGACGGGGTCGTCCCCGTCGCGTCGACCGTCCCGCTGCCGGCAGTGGTCGTCGAGCCGGTCGTCGATCCGGAGTCCTGGGACGCCCCGGCCGTGGCCGCAGCCGCCGTGGGGTCGGCTGCCGCCGCACCCGATGACACCTCGATGTAGGAGGCCGCGTCGGGAGCCTCCGGGTGGTATGTGCCGCCGCAGGCGGTGGCCAGCAGCGCCCCGGCCGTCACCAATCCGGCGATCCGAGGGGTGCCCCTCGCCGACCCGCGCCCCACACCGATGCCCATTCTGCGGTGCCTCCGTCGTTCGTGACTGGTGTCTTCCTCACGTCGCCTGCGAATGCCTGCTCAGTCGCCCACCAGGTCGAAGCGCTCGGCGCGCAGTGCGCGGCGCAGCATGTTCGGCGCGTGGCGTCGCGCCCGCCACAGCACCTTGCCCATGGCGCTGGGCAGGACCAGGAAGCGGCCAGCTGCCACGGCTCGATCGATCGCGTCGACGACCTTCTCGGGAGTGATGGCCATGGACCGCTTGCGCTTGGATTCCTCGGCGAAGAAGTCCGGCAGCATCGGCGTGTCGACCGCCGGCGGGCAGACGCAGTGGAACGAGACACCCCGGCCGTCGTTCTCCATCCACAGGGCCTCGGTGTAGGCCACCATGGCGAACTTCGTGGCGCAGTAGGCGCCCATCTTGGGCTGTGGGATCCAGCCGGCCAGCGAGGCGAAGTTGATGACCTGGCCGTGGCCGCGCTGGAGCATCCCCGGGACCACGGCACGGCAGACCACGGCTGTCCCGTAGTAGTTGACGTCCATCAGGCGCCGGATCTCCTCGGGGTCCTGGTCCAGCAGTCGGCCGACGCGGGCGATGGCCGCCGCGTTCAGCAGTCGCGTCGTAGGGCCCTGGTCGGCCTCGGCGGCCTTGACGGCCAGTTCGACGTCGTCGGGGCTGGTCACGTCGCACGCGTACGTGCGGATGTTGGGTTGCCCCTGGGCCGTTTCCTCCAGCCCGGCCTGGTTGACGTCCAGTGCCGCAACGTCCATGCCCTGGCTGGCCCAGCGTCGTGCTGCGAGCCTGCCCATGCCGCTGCCCGCGCCCGTGATCAGGACCGTTGCGCTGCCCATGCCGACTCCCCGACCCTCGCTGAACCTCGCTGAACCTCGCCTGAATTCGCGTCCCCGCTCCCCGGGGTCAATAGGCTTACTAGGTTAGATGATTGAAGTCGCTCATGTCGAGGTCCGACGGCGGCGTTGGCCGACGTCAGCGCCCCGCGGCGGCCCCCAGTGCCATGGCGGCCTCGGCCGCGATCTGTCGCACGAGGTCGCCAGCACTGCAGACGCCTTCGATCAGTCCGACCACGTTGCCGGCCGGCAGGACGCCCTCGACCAGATCGCCACGCGTTGCGGCCCACGCACCACGTCCTTCCGTCGCCAGCGCCTGCAGCGGGAACGGGGCGATGTCGGCCTCGCGACCGCGCCACGAATCGACGTAGGCATTGCGCAGCACGCGCATCGGCTTGCCGCTGATCGCACGGCTGACGACCGTGTCGTCCGTGCTGGCGGTGACGAGCGCCTCCTTGGCCGCGTCGTGGCAGTCGGCTTCGGTCGTCGCCAGGAACCGCGTGCCGATCCAGGCCCCTTGGCAACCCAGGACCAGCGCGGCCGCCAGGGTCCGACCGTCCCCGATCCCGCCGCCCGCGACCACGGGGACGTCGACCGCGTCCACGCAGGCCCGCCACAGCGACAGCGAGCCGATCGAACCGACGTGACCACCTCCGTCGGCACCCGACGCGATCACCGCATCGACACCGTCGTCGACATGCCGGCGAGCATGCCGGACGGACCCGGCGATGGACAGGACGGTCGTCCCGGCCGCGTGCAGGTCGTCGAGCCAAGGTCCCGGCGAGCCCAGCCCGCTGACCAGCACGGGGACGCCCTGCTCCAGGCACACCGCGACCTGGGTCTCGACGTGCCCGGGGGTCACGATGGCCTCGAGTTCGGGCATGCCGGCCCGCTGCTCCGGGGTCATCCGCGTGACGGCGTCGTGGACGGCTGCGACCGCGGGGTTGTCCGCGACCGTCAGCTGGGGTGGGAAGAGCAGGTCCACGCCGAACGGTCGGTCGGTCAGCGCCCGAACGCGCTCAATCTGCTCGCGCAAGGCCTCGGCAGGCAGCGGTCCACCGCCGAGCACCCCGAGCCCCCCGGCGCCGCTCACGGCGGCGACCAGTTCTGCCCGCGCGCCCATGCCCATCCCCGCCTGCAGGATGGGGATGTCGATGTTGAGCAGGTCGCACAGGGGTGTGCGTGGCAGTCCGCGCTCGCCGGTCCCGGTCATCGTCCGGTCCACTGCGGCTCGCGCTTCTCGAGAAAGGCCATGATGCCCTCCTTGAAGTCCTCGCTGGCCTGGAGTTCGCCCACGACCTGGTTGGTCCGTGCCCACCCTTCGGCATCCGACATGCGCCGGGCGTCCTGCACCACCTGTCGGGACAGGCGAACGGCGAGCGGCCCGTTGGCCGCCACGGCCTGGGCCAGTTCGACGGCACGGTCGACAACCTCGCCGTCCGGCACCACGCGGTTCACCAGGCCCAGTTCGGCCGCACGCGAGGCGGTGATTGGGTCGCCGGTCATCACCAGCTCCAGGGCGATTGCCAAGGGCAGTCGCTGGGCGACGCGGAACATCCCGCCGGCCCCGGCGACGAGTCCGCGCTTGACCTCCGGGAGCCCGAATTGCGCGGACTCGGCAGCGACCACGAGGTGGCACGAGAGGGCGATCTCGAAGCCGCCGCCCAGGGCGCGGCCGTTGATCGCCGCGACCAGCGTCTTGTCGAAGTGGCGCTTGACGATCCCGGCAAAGCCACCCCGCTCGGTGACGAGGCTGAAGGGGTCGGACATCGCGGCCTTGAGGTCAGCCCCGGCGCAGAAGGTCTCGCCGGTGGCGGTCACGACGACGCCGTGCACGTCGTCGTCCTGCTCGAACGCGTCGAGCGCCTGCTCGATTCCGCGGGCGGCCTCCCCGTCGATCGCGTTGCGGGCCTCGGGGCGGTCGATCGTCAGGATCCCGATGGAGCCCCGTTTGTCGGTCTTGACGGTCACGTCGTCTGCTCCTGTCGTGTCGGGATCGGTTTCAGGCGAACCGGAAGACGTTCACTTCACCGCTCGCGGTCACCGCACCCGGCGCGCCGACCGGCTGGCCGTCGAGCAGGCGGTCGAGGTCGTCGGTCACGTGTGCGACCGTCCGCGTCCCCGCGCCGGTTCGGCAGACGACGACGCCGACCGTCGGCTGGCCATCACCGTCGTACATCGCGGTCCAGGCCTCGATGGTCGCGGGCCCCTCTGGGTGCTCCTCGAAGGCGGGGGCCGGGAGTGCGTCGACGTCGGCCTGCAGGGCGGCGTCCAGCCGTTCGCCGTCCGGGGCGTAGGGCGCCGCCGCGGTGCCGGCGGCCAGGACCATCGCGTGGTGCTTGGTCAGGAACCCGCCGTTGCCGTACAGCAGCCCGGTCGTGCCCTTCCGCTGGCGCATGGCCCGCACCATGGCCACGATCGCATGCAGCATGTAGTCGTTGCCGGGGCCACCGAACGAGGTCAGGCCCCCGGTGACGCTGGGGTCGACGTCGCCCGGCAGGCCGAGGGCACGGATGGCGAGCTTCGGGACGCACGGGAAGCAGCTGTACAGCTCCAGCAGCTCGCACTCGGCGACGGCCAGCCCGGCGCGCTGGAGGGTGGCCTCGAGGGTGGCCTCCATGGCGGGGGAGCGGTCGTAGGCGACCCGTTCGAGGAAGTCGTCGGGGTCATTGGCGCCGGCGCCCGCCACCGGGCTGACTCGATGCTCCTCGGGGATACCCAGGTCGTCGGCCAGCTCCGCGTCGATGACCAGCGCGGCGGCGGCCTGGTTGACCCCGATCCGGGCGTTCATCAGCTTGGGGTACGGGTGGCACACCATGCGGTTGCGGGGGCCGACCGCCATGATCTCCTCGGCAGTCCGTCCCGTGGGGTCCCAGGCGTCCGGGTTCTGCGCGGCGGCACCGGACATCGACGCCCACAGGCGGGCCGACCAGGCCTGGTTCGCCTCCTCGGTGAGCTCGGTCGTTGCCCGCAAGGCGTTCTCGAACAGCGGGTAGACGTCAGTCGGCATGCGTAGCCCGTGCGCCCAGGCCAGCGGGTGGACGTGGTCCTTGGCGTCGGGCGGCGCGGCGCCGGCCGGTGGGGGCGTCCACGGCGGCAGCTGGCCACCTCGCAGCGCCAGTTCGACGCTGCGCAGTGCCTCGGCACCGACGACGGCCGCGATCCGGGATTCGCCCCGTGCGATCCGGGCCGCGGCACGATCCAGCAGCAGGGTTGGACGGTGTCCGCCCCAGTCGCTGTGCTCGGCGCGGCTCGGGCTGGCCCCGACGGCCTTGGCCAGCAACCCGGGAAGGTCGTCGTACATCCAGCTGATGACGTTGACGACGTCGAGGCTGTCGAGTTCGGCGAGCAGCTGCGGACCCAGCCCGTCACCTGCGTCCTCGGCGGCAGCGCGCAGCGCGTCGGCGGCGAGGGCGAGCGGTTCACGACCCTGATCGGCGGCCTCGACCCGATCGGTGACCTGGCCGACGCCCACCACGACGGGGCGGTTCCGGTTGGGTTGGTGGCTCACGTTGGCTCCCTCCGGCCGCTGCCGACGATCGTCGTCATCATCTATATCAGTTACCTCATTCGAGTCTAGCCCCGATGATCTCTCGACAGCTCGGTGACGGTGACGGGGGATGGCCAGCAATCATATAACTGAGTAAGCTGAATGCAGTTCACGGAGTGGGAGCCTCTCGTGTCCGCATCTGGGATCCACGTGCACGCGACGGCGGCCGGCGGCAGCGTCGCTGGACTGCTCGACCTGCGGTTGCCGACGGACCGGCCACGCCGGGGCCATCTGGTGACGGCCCGGCTACGACGTTCGACGGCCATCTACGCGGTCGTCCTCCTGCTGGGGCTCGTTCCGGTGCTGGCTGACGCCAGCCCGGCCTGGAAGTCCTTCGGACTGGGCGTTGTCGTGCCCGGGGGTGGATTGGTCCACAGCGGTGCCTGGGTTGCGCTGGGAGTCACGGCCGTCCTGTTCGTCGTGGCGAACGTCGCATGGTTCGGTGCCGGGATGATCGTCGCGCCACCGCTGGTGTGGTTGGGCGCTGCCGCCTGGGCGGCGGCGACCGTCGACGCCCCGAACGACTGGGCCGAGCTCGCCGTCCCCGCGGCGGTGGTCGTCCTCGCCGTCGCTGGCTCGCTGCTGGTCCGGCGCAGCCATGCCGCGGCCCGTCGCCGCGGCATCGAGCGCAACGAGTACCTCGGGGCCGTGGAGTTGCGCGTCGACCCGATGGCAGGTGCGGTCCGTGAGCTCAGCCTTCCCCAGCTGCAGCACCTGCGCGGGCTGGTCGACCTCGCGATGCAGCCCCTCGACCAGTTCGAGGGTTTCGACATCATCGACCAGTTCCAGACCTCGGCCCTGCGCTACCAGATCAACTTCTCCCACTACGCCCTCGCCCTTGCCCAGGCCAACCACACACCGGCCTTCCGCGGCTACGCGGCCGCTGCCCAGCGCCAACTCATCGAGAAGATGTTGGTCCGCCGCGTGTGGCGGTACTGGCAGCTGGAGAACGCCTGGGGCAACTTCAGCCTCGATCCCGAACCGATCGTCCGCGACAACATCATGCTGTCGGGCTACCTCGGCCTCATGCTGGCGGCGTACGAGGCCGTCAACCACGACGACCGCTACGACCAGCCGGGCAGCCTGACGTTCCAATGGAACGACCGCAAGGCCTTCCGCCACGACCACGGGACCATCGCCGAGGCCGTCAGGCAGAACTTCGAGGCGTCGCCGTGGGGCATGTTCCCGTGCGAACCGAACTGGATCTACTCGGCGTGCAACACCTTCGGGATGAACACCCTGCTCGGGCACGACGCGCTGCACGGCACCACGATGGCCGGCCCCGTCCTCGACCGTTACCTCGCGTCCCTGAACGAGGAGTTCCTGACCCTCGACGGACGCACCACCGCCATTCGGTCCAGCCGGCTCGGCCTGACCATCCCGTCCCTGACTTCCACGATGGCCGACGCCGGGATGGCCCTGTTCAACAACTCCATCGACCAAGACTACTCGCGGCGCCTGTGGGAGGTCGTGCGTCACGAGTTCGTCAGGGTCGGCGACGACGGCTACGTCCAGATGGAGATGCGGGGCTGGGACAAGCTCGACGTCGGCAACTACCGGCCGTCGGACGTCACGCCGCTGGCCATCGTCCGGACCGCTGCTGCGGAGATGGGCGACCTCGAGGTGGCCGGCAGCATCACGCTGACGCTCGAGGACCGGTACCCGCCCGTCGAACGTGACGGCGTTCGCTGGTACGAGGGCGTCTCGACCCAGGCCAACGCCATGCTCGCGTTGGGTTCGGTCAACCGTGAGGGTGGCTTCCGCGACCTGGTCCTGGCCAACGTGGCCTCCGGTGACGGCCCGATCCTGGTCGACGTGCCATACCCGGACTGCATGGTCGCCCGCGCCACGCACGATGCCGGGTCGCTCGACGCGGTCCTGCGATCTGCCGGCGACAAGGACCTGACGTTGGGCTTCAGCCAACTGCGGCCCGGCGCCGACCACACGCTGGACGTCGACGGGCGGACGACGACGGTCCGTGCGGACGCCGCCGGCCAGGCCACCGCGACAGTGCGGCTGGCCGCCAGGTCCGAGGTGCGGTTGCGGCCCGACAGCTGACGCGATGAGCGTCGCCCACTACCGTTTGCACGGCTCGAGAGCGAGGGGAGGTCCGAAGTGGTCTGTTGCGTCCTGACCGCGGCCATCCTCGCGTACATCGGGAGCTTCTTCCGGCGCCTGGTCGGCCGAAGCGAGGCTCCCACGGTGGTGAGCCGCCCGCCGGCCCCCACGCCGGGGGGTGGGCGGGTCCACGCCGGGGCCGGTGCCTGACGATGCCCGGTGGCTGGCCGGCCCCGTCCTGCTCGCGGCCGGCGCGACAGCCGGTGGCTGGCTGACCGGCCTGTTGGCCTACGACCGGCTGATCTCGTTCATGTTGGACCGGGCCTGGCTGGTGCAGGACGGCGCACTGGTCCCCGCGATCGCCGCTCCCTGGCTCGTGGCCGTCGGCGCCGGGGCGGCTCTGGTGCTGGCCGTCCGCGACGTGAGTGCCGGCCGGATCCCGTCTCGCCGTCGGACCATCGCTCGGGGCCTGATGGCCATCGGCGCCCCGGTCGCCGCGGTGGGCCTGTGGCACGCACATGCCAGGGGCCAGCTGACGATCCCGGGGCGGGACTTCGTGCTGGCCAAGGACCTGCTCTACCACGTCCCCGGGATGGTCGTGTTCCTGACCGGCTGGTATCGGCGGCCCCTGCCACCGCGCTCCCCGGCTGCGCAGGAGACCTGAAACCGGCCACCCCTGCGGGTCAGCGTCCGCGGCCAAACATGGCCCTCAGGGCGCGCTGGAGCGTCCGCGGCGACGGTAGCCGCTTGCCGTGGAACATCATGGAAATCATGGGCGACATGCCCGGAAGGCGGTCCTCGGTGACGGCGCGGGACTGGCTGAATGCCCGGAAGCCCTCGACGCCCTGAAGGCGACCGAAGCCGGAGTCCTTGTTGCCGCCGAAGGGCACGGCGGCCATGGCGGCGCCGAGCATCACGTCGTTGATGTTGACCCCGCCGGCCTCGAGCTGCGCCGCGATGGCGCGGCCGGTCGCACGGTCGGCGGTGAAGACCGACGACGTCAGCCCCATCTGGCTGTCGTTGGCCAGCCGGACGGCCTCCTCGACGTCGCGGGCGCGAACGACGGACAGGATCGGACCGAACGACTCGAGGTGGAAGATGTCCATCTCCGGGGTGACTCCGTCGAGCACGGTCGGCTCGAGCCAGCCGCCGCGACCGAGGTCGGTCCGGGTTCGGCCGCCGGCCACCAGTGTGGCGCCCTTGGCGACAGCGTCGGCGATCCGGGACTCGAGGATCGGGACCTGGTCTGCCCGCGTCAGGGGGCCGACCTGGCTGTCGTCCCCGGGGCCCAGGCGCACGGACCTGGCGATCGTCGCGGCGTGCCGGACGAACTCGTCCTGCAGCGGGTCGCAGACGATCGCACGCTCGGTCGACATGCACGTCTGGCCGGCGTTGAAGAAGGCGGCGGCCGTCGCGGCCCGCGCGGCCCGCCGCGGATCGGCGTCGGGGGCCACCACCATCGGGTCCTTGCCACCGAGCTCCAACAGGACGGGCGTCAGCGACTCGGCCGCCGACCGCAGGATGTGCCGCGCGGTCGCCGGGCTGCCGGTGAAGGCGATCATGTCCACGGGAGCCCTGACCAGTGCGTCGCCGGCCTTCGCGCCGCCCGTGACGAGCTGCACCAGTTCGATCCCGGCGGCGTTGACGGCCTCGGCCAACCGCTGGCCGGTCAGCGTGGCCAGTTCCGAAGGCTTCATCACCGCGGTGTTGCCGGCCCCGAGCGCGTACGGCAGGGACTGAAACGGGATGCCGACCGGGTAGTTCCAGGGCGGGATCACGCCGACAACGCCGAACGGGGCGTAGTCGACCCAGACGCGCTTGCTTGCGACGGGGTAGCTGGATCGCCGCTCGGGTCGCAGGGCACGCTCGACGTTCCTGGACGCCCACGTGAGCATCGCGCAGGCGGCGAAGAGCTCGAAGTAGGCCGTCGCCTGCTGCTTGCCGGTCTCCTCCGCGGCCAGGCGCGTGATGTCCGGTCCGGCATCGACCAGGGCGGCGCGGATGCGCAACAGGTGGCGGCCGCGCTCCGCGGGGGACCGCGCAGCCCAGTCCGGCTGCACCTGCCGGGCACGGTCCACTCGGGCGGCGACCGCGGCAGGGTCCATGTCCGCGAACGTGCCGAGGACTCGCCCGGTGCGGGGATCACGCGACTGCATGGTCGGCGCGGGTTCGTCGGGACGGACTGTCACGCCGGTACTGGAGACGCTGCCATCTGTCACGGTCCTGCCTCGATCCGCGCGGACACTCATCAGTTGAATGAACTATAGGATTGAAGCACAGGTGCGACTGCAGACGTGTCGGGTGGGCTGCAGTCCAAGGGGCATCCGATCGCCGCCACAGGGATCGCCAACGTCTGGGAGGTGGCCCACCACCTGCGCGGCGAGGCCGGTCCCCGCCAGATCGCGGCCGCACGGATCGGCCTGGCCCACGTGATAGGACTCGGCTCCGCCTGCGGCGTGCACATCTTGGAGAAGTCCGCGCTGAACTGACCGCCGAGGCCCCGGAGATCCACATGGAGGCCGACCTGCGCGACCAGCTCGTCGCGACGTGCCGGCGCATGGTCGACCAGGGACTGGTGGCCGGCACGGCCGGCAACGTGAGTGTCCGCCTGGGTGGCGGGCGCCTGCTGGCGACGCCGGCGGGGGCGGCGCTCGATGCCTTGTCGCCCGACGACCTCTGCGTTGTGTCGACCGCGAACGGCGAGGTCACGGGGCCGCGCCCGACCTCCGAGCTGCCGCTGCACCTGGGGATCCTGCGGCGGCGCGACGACGTCGCCGCGATCGTCCACACGCACTCGCCGTACGCCGCCGCGCATGCCGTGGCGCGGCTGGACATCCCATTCATCTGCAACGAGTCGCTGGCGTTTCGGGCCGAACGGCTCCTGGTCACCGCCTACGCGCCCCCGGGCACCGAGGCGCTCGCGTTGGCGACCCTCGCCGCCCTCGACCGCCAGCCCGGCTCCCGGGCCGTGCTGCTGGCCAATCACGGTGCGGTGGCGATCGCAGACGACCTCGACACTGCCCTTGGCGTGGCAGCCGCAGCCGAGTTCGTGACGCGGGTCCACCACCATGCCCGCACGCTGGGCCACGTCGCGGTCATCGCGCGCGAGGACCAGCTCACGATGGCGCGCACCTACGGTGTCGCGGACATCGCCCGCGAGATCAGTGCGCCGGCTGCCGGGGAGGAACCGTGACCGACGATCCGGCAAGGACCCTGGTCCCCACCCTCATCGCCCGCAGCGTCGTCCTGGACGACGACGGCGTGAACATCCTGGACCGCCGCACGTTCCCGTTCGAGCGGACGTGGGTCCACTGCGCGACGACCGAGGAGGTCGCGAGGGCCATCGAGGAGATGGTCACCCAGTCCAGTGGACCGTTCTTCGCGGCCGCCGGGGGGATGGCGCTGGCGGGGCGCGAGGCCGACCGAAGGGCCGGCGCGAAGCGACTTGAGGTGGTGGAGCAGGCGGCCCACCGCCTGGTCGCCACACGCCCGACGAACAACCACATCCGTGACGTCGTGGATCGGCTGCTGGCCGTCGCGCGTGCCGCTGACGCAGACCAGTCCCTGGGACGCGTCCTCGAGGACGCGGCCCGCGCAGAGGGTGACGCGTACCTGTCGCTCAGCCGCGACCTCGGTGAGCAGGCCGCCGACCTCATCAACGACGGCGACGCCGTGCTGACGCACTGCTGGGGTGAGTCGTACGTCACGGAGGCCTTCGCGGCCGCGATCCGCCAGGGCAAGCGCGTGACCGCGGTGGTGACCGAGACCCGCCCCTACCTGCAGGGGGCCAGGCTGACGGCCGAGTCGCTGGGGGAGATCGGTGTCGAGACCACCGTGATCACGGACAACATGGGTGCCTGGGCGATGCACGTGGGCCGGGTCGCGACGTACGTCACCGCCGCCGACCGCGTGACCATGGACGGGCACGTGATCAACAAGGTTGGGACGTTCCAGTTGGCCCTCGCCGCCGACCACCACCGCATCCCCTACTACGCGCTGATCCATGCGCCGGACCCGCAGTCGCCGGACATGTCCACCGTGACAATCGAGGAGCGGGACCCCGAGGAGGTCCTGTACGCGCTCGGCATGCGCACCGCCTCCCATCGTGCCCGGGGGTGGTACCCCGCCTTTGATGTCACGCCGCCCAACCTGGTCAGTGCAGTGGTGACGTCCCGCGGCCGGTACTCGCCCTACGACCTGGCGAGCCACTTCAGCGCGCCGTCAGAGGAGGACCAGCGATGACCGCCAGGGCCGAGGCCGCCGTCCTGCCCATCACGCTGCTCCCCGCCCGGGGGTTGCCACTGGTCGCGCTCGTCGTCGGCGATCCGGCACGCGCCGAGCGCATTGCGGGCGGGCTCGACGGTGCAGAGCGGGTGTCCGCCAACCGCGAGTACGTCACCTGGCGAGGGACGTGGGACGGGAGCAATGTGCTGGTGGCCTCGCACGGCGTCGGCGCCCCCGGCGCCATGTGCCTGTTCCACGAGCTGCTCGACGCCGGCGTCACCACCATCCTGAGGCTCGGCACGGCAGGGGCCATGGACCCGGCCCTGCGCACCGGCGACCTCGTGGTCGCCGAGGCCGCCGTCCGCGAGGACGGCGTCACCGACCAGGTCGTGCCCGTCGCCTATCCCGCCCACAGCGCGCCGGAGGCCGTGTTGGCCCTGGAGGCGGCCGCGCGGGCACGCGATGTGGCGACGCGGCGCGGGATCGTCTGGACGCGGGCGCTGTTCCACGTCGGCCACGTCCCGATGCCGAGCGCCGCGTACACGGCCTGTGGGGTCGTCGCGATTGAGATGGAACTCTCGGCGCTGCTGGTGCTGGCGTCCACGCGTGGGGCGACGGCCGGTGGCATCCTGGTGATTGATGGCGTCAATGCCGACGACGCCCCCTACCAGCCCCACACGGAGGCCCTCGCGGACGGCGTGCAGCGCGCGACGGAGGTGGCCCTCGACGCCCTCGTCGCGCTCGCGCGGGGAGCCGACTTGTGAGCCGCCCCGAACAGGTCGACGTGCTGGTGTCCCACGGGCTGGTCGTGACGGCGGACGAGGGGGACTCCGTGATCCGCGACGGTGCCGTCGCGGTTCGCGGTGACCGCATCGTCGCCGTGGGGCCGACCACCGAGGTCACCGCCTCGCACCGGGCCGCGTTCGTCCTCGACGCGGCCGGTGGCGTGGTGATGCCCGGGATGGTCAACGCCCACACGCATCTTGCGATGACCCTCCTGCGGGGCGTCGCCGACGACCTGGACCTCCAGGGGTTCCTGGACCGGGTGTGGGAGCGCGAGCGCAAGGTGGTCTCGCCGGAGGCGGTCCGCCTTGGGGTGACCGCCGGGATCGTCGAGAGCCTCGCCAGTGGTGTCACCGTCGCGGCCGACATGTACTTCCACCCGCGCGACGCGCTGGTCGTCTCCGAGGAGTTGGGCTTCCGTCTGGTGACCGGCCCTGCCTTCTTCGACTTCGAGATGCCGTGGTATCGGGGGTTCGACGTCGAGCTCGGGGCAGCCCGGGAATGGCTTGGCGAGGCCCCTGGGCTGGCGTTGCGACGTGCGGTCGCAGCCCACTCGACCTACACGCTGGAACCAGGACGCCTGGCTGTCGTCGCCGAGTTGGCGGCCGCCCACGGCGCCGCCCTGCAGGTCCACGCCAGCGAGAACGAGGCCGAGGTCGCGACCGTCCGCGAGCGCCATGGCGGCACGCCGATCGAGGTCCTCGACCAGGCCGGGGCGCTGGGTCCGTCCACGATCCTGGCCCATGCCGTGGTCCTCACCGACCACGATCACGAGCTCATCGCCAACTCCGGTGCCGGCGTCGCCCACAACCCGGCGTCCAACCTGAAGCTGAACTCGGGCATCGCCCCCGTGCCTCGGCTTCGGGGCGACGGGGTCCCGGTGGGCCTGGGTACCGACGGGCCTGCCTCGTCGAACTCGCTGGATCTGTTCACCGCAATGCGACTGGCCGCTCTGGTCCACAAGGCGGCGGCCGACGACCTGACGGTCCTGCCCGCCGTCGACATCGTGCGCATGGCGACGATCGAGGGGGCGCGGGTGCTGGGGCTCGACCACGAACTGGGATCGCTCGAGGCCGGCAAGCTGGCCGACCTGGTCGTGCTCGACGCTGGGCGTGTCACCGGCACGCCGGGCCAGGATCCGGCATCGACGCTGGCGTACGCGACCGGTGCCCGGGACGTGCGTGCGGTCTTCGTGTCCGGCCGACAGGTCGTCGCGAACGGCGAGGTGGTCACAGTGGATGAGGGTGAGGTCGCTGCGGCGGTGCGCTCGTTGATGGGAGCCGTGTGAGCAGGCCGCCAGCGAGGGCCCCGGCGGACCGAATCATCTACATTGTCTGCCTCATTGCGTCCGTGGGGGCAGCGTGGCTTCGACCGTGACTTCAGCAGCGCCACGAGGCGTGGCCGACCTGCCTCGCCACACCCACGGGGCGCCCGTAATCGGGCCGACCCTCGGGTTCGTGCGCAACCCGCTGACCTTCCATCTCGAGCCGTACCGCCGCCTCGGCCCGATGTACCGCATGCACTTCATGGGGCACGACCAGGTCGTCATGGCCGGCATCGAGGCCAACGAGTTCGTGTGGTCACCTGACGCACCGTGGCACCACGCGGCCACGATGCAGCCCCTGATCGAGAACTACGGCGACACCGCCCTGGTCGCGCTCGAGGGTGAGGAGCACCTTGCCAAGAGGCGCCGCCTCGGCGCTGGCATGCGCCCCAGGGTCCTGGCCGATCTCACCCCAGCAATCCACGGGCTCACGGTCGAGCGCGTGACCGAGGTCCTCGACCGTGACGTCGACCTGCTGGACTTCTGTCGGCAGCTGGTCGTGCACATGCAGTCCCGCTCGCTGTTCAACCTGCGGTTCGACGCGGAGTCCGAGACCAACATCCACCGTCTCGAGCAGATGAGCCTCATGGCCTTCCTGCTGGGCCCTGCCCGCCACGCGATGTACCGCCTGCCACGCAACGTCCGGGCGCGTCGCCAGGTCGAGGCGCTGCTGGAGCAGGCCGTGCGCGGACGGCTGGCCGAGCCCAGTGACGAACCCGATCTGCTGTCGGTCGTGGTCCAGCAGCTGGACCTCGACGGCGAGGAGGTCGCCACCGACGAACTGGTCATGGAGCTCAAGGAGCTGCTTTTCGCGGGCACCTCGGGCGGCGGGATCCTGCTTGCCTGGAGCCTGCTGTTCCTGGCGAGCCGGCCCGACTGGCTGGCCGAGCTGTGCG
>Ga0326597_10001309_pt1 | contig 40667 bp, 31 predicted proteins | sample RVTome_12_FD_203789 | JGI IMG/M metagenome (GOLD analysis project Ga0326597, IMG submission 203789) | Soil microbial communities from uranium-contaminated site in the Upper Colorado River Basin, Wyoming, United States - RVT100D185 | ecosystem: Environmental > Terrestrial > Soil > Contaminated >... | reverse complement strand
CTTCTTCAGCGACGCGCGCCGGAGCTTCCTGGCCGCGGCGCGCGGTGGCCGCGTGCCCGAGGCCTGGTCGGGCGCGGGGCGGGCCGGCTACCTGCAGTACTTCGACGACCGCGACCCGCGCACGCTCACGGCCGCGATCGAGGACGCGCGCCGCGGCGCGCTCGAGACGCCGGCCGAGAGCGAGCTCGCCGCGCTTCTCTCCACGCCGCCGGCGCGCGCCTGGGCAGAGGCGGCCTGCGCGGGCTACACCGAGGCGAAGGGCGCCGGCGCGCCGCCCGAGCGCTGCGCCGAGCTGTTCGAGGGGGCGCGCGCGGCGCTCGAGGCCTGGATCGGGCTGGCGCCCGAGGACCCGCAGCCGTGGGCGCAGCTCGCGAACCTGTTCGCGTGGGAGGGCCGCGACGAGGAGGCGCGCGACGCGGCGCTGCGCGGCCTCGCGCTCGCGCCCGAGGCCGGGAGCCTGCACGAGGCGCTGGTGCGGGCCGGACGGCAGGTGGGCGGCTCGGACGCGGTGCTGGCCCTGTACGCGGACTTCGTGCGGGCGCGGCCGGAGGTCGCGCTCGCGCGCTGGCACTACGGCGTGGAGCGCGTGGAGAAGGCGATCGAGCGGCTCTCGGCCAAGGACTACGACGCGCGCGAGGACTTCGAGCTGGCCGCGAGCGAGCTGCGGCGCTGCCGCGAGCTCGACGAGCGCTACCGCGAGACGAGCCTCGGCTACGAGGCGCTGTGCCGCTCGGGCGTGGGCTGGTGCCTGTTCCACACCGGCGACCTGGACGGCGCGCGCAGGGCCTTCCTGTCGATGGAGGACCTGCTGCCCGGCGGCCTGACCTGGCAGTACGGCGAGAAGCTGCCCTCCGGGATCAAGTCGCTGCAGTTCGTCATCGGGGCCTACGGCCGCGTCGAGGAGGAGAGCGAGCGTCCGGACTCGCTGGTGCAGGCGGCCAGCATCGGCAACTACCTGCACGAGTACAGCCCCGAGGACCCGGACCTCGCCAACGACGCCGGCTTCCTGAATCGCGACGCTGGCGTCGCTCTCGAGCTGCGCGCCGAGGAGCTGCTGGCGCGCGCGATCGGCCTGTCCGACGGGCCGGACGCGGGCTGGGCGGAGGCCGAGCTGGCGGGCTTCCGCGCGCAGGCCGCCCGGCTCCTGGCGCGCGCGCGCGAGCACATGGAGAAGAGCTACCGCGCCTACGTCGACGCCGCCGCGCTGGCGCCGCAGGACGCGCGCGTGCTCAACGACACCGGCCTGATCCTGGCGTACTACCTGCAGCGCGACCCCGACCGGGCCCGGCAGTACTTCCGCGACGCGATCGCGGTCGGCACGGCCCAGCTCGGCCAGGGCGCGTTCGAGGACGACGAGGCGCGCCGAAACCTGATCGAGGCGGTCGGCGACGCGCACCAGAACATCGGCGTGGTCCAGCTCACGATCCTCGGCGACGCCGAGGCCGCGCGTCCCTGGTTCGAGAAAAGCCTCGAGTACCCGCCTCCGCTCGGCGAGCGCTTCCAGGTGGTGAACGACTTCCTGCCCGCGTGCCGCAAGGTGGCGGCCGGCGAGCTCGCCACCGAGCTCGTGAAGAAGGCCTACTACTGGTCGGACCTCGAGCCCGAGAAGGTCGTCCTGAAACTCCGCGCGGCCCGCGAGATGCGCCGCATCCTCCGTCCCTGACGCCACGCGGCGCCGCCCCGTCCCCGCAGAATGAGCACGACCCCGACCACCCTGGCCGCGATCGCGTGCCTGGCCCTCCCCGCCGCCGCCTACCAGGCCGTCTCCGCCCCCTGCCCGGACGAGGTGGCCGAGCTGGTCCGGCGCGGGCGCGAGCTGATCGCCGCGGACAAGGCCGACGAGGCCTTCCCGATCCTCGAGCGGGCGCTCGCCAAGGACGGCGGCAGGGCCCGCACGCGCGTCTGGCTGATCCGCTGCGACATCGGCCGCGGCCGGCTGAACGACGCGCTCGACGCGACCGACGAGCTGGCGGCGGGCGGCGAGCAGGGCCCGGCGCTGGACTACCTGCACGGCCTGGCGCTGTGCGCCCGCGCACAGGAGTACATCGCCCAGGGCGTCGCCGGGCAGATGATCGAGATGAACTTCCGCGACGCCTTCGCCTTCCTGCGCGCCGCCACCGAGGCCGAGCCCGAGACCTTCGCGGACGCCTTCCTGCCCCTCGCACAGGCCGGCTGGTACGCCCAGGAGCTCCCGGTCGCGCGCGCGGCGGCCGAGAAGGCCGTCGCGCTGCGGCCGCGCGGGGTCGATGAGCCCTACACCCTGGGTCGCGTGGCACTGTCGCAGTTCGTCGTCGCCAACGCCGACGAGGTGCGCCGGGCCGAGGCCGACCTCCACTGGAGCGCGGCCGAGGCGGCCTTCCAGGCGGCGGTGCGCAACGCCGGCCGCCCGACGGAGCCGGCGGCGCGCACCCGCCTGGCGCGAGCGCACTTGCAGATCGCCCACGCCCTGCAGTGGAAGCAGCGCCGCGAGCAGACGCTGCGGAGCTACGCGGACGCGCTCGCGTGGGACCCGGGCGTGGTCGACTTCGGCGCCTTGTGGCAGATCGCGCCGCCGGCCGAGTTCGAGCAGTGCGTCGCCGGCGGGCTGCGGGCCTGGCGCCAGCACAACCCCGGCCAGACGCACGGGACGATGGTGTGGTGGCTCGGCTACGCGCGCTTCGTGCTGAGGCGCTACGAGCAGGCCGAGCAGGACTTCCTGGCGGCGCTCGAGCTCCTGCCCGACTACCTCGCCACGCACTGGTACATCGGCCTTTCGCGCTACCACCAGCAGGACTTCCAGGGCGCGATCGACTCCCTCGCGCTGCTCTTCAGCGAGGACCCCGAGACGGCGCTGGCGATGGCGGGCGCGGACCGCGCGCTCAACCTCTCGATCCTGGGCTACCTCGTCGGCCAGTGCGAGCAGGCCGGGCGCAAGGCCGACGCCGCGCGCCTGTGCGAGATCCACGTGGGAGTGGACCCCGAGGACGCCTTGTGGTGGAGCTACGTGGGCCTGTTCTGGCGCGACGCCGGCGACCTCCTGCGGTCCAGCACGGAGGCGGCCGACGTGGAGGCGCGCGAGCGCCACTGGGAGCGCGCCTGGGAGGGCTACTCGCGGGCCCTTTCGATCGAGCCCGACAACCCGGCCTACCTGAACGACGGCGCGGTCGTCCTGCACTACAACCTGCGGCGCGAGCTCGACCGGGCGCGCGCGATGTACGTGCGCGCCCACGAGCGGGCGCTCGAGGAGCTGGCCCGCGACGACCTCTCCGACGACCTGCGCCGGCTCTACGAGACCGCCAAGCGCGACAGCGCCGACAACCTGCGCCGCCTGGACGCCGGAGATTCCGGCCGCTGAGCGAGGGACCCGTTCAGCGGCGGCGGACGCTGAACATCGAGAGCAGCACCAGGGCCGCGCCGGCGGCGAACAGGCCGCGGATGCCGACCCAGCGGCTCAGCAGGCCGCCCAGCATCGAGGCCGTCGAGAGCGCCAGCGTGCGCGCGCCGAACAGGGCCCCGAACGCGCCGCCGCGCCGGTCGACCGGGATCTCGGCCGCCGCCAGGCCGTAGGCCAGGGGCGTGGCGCCCGCGACGCTGGCGCCGAGCAGGGCGCGCACGACGAACAGCACGACGAGCGTCGGTGCGAGGGCGTGCAGGAAGAGCGCGGCCGAGCTCAGCACGACGCACCAGGAGAGCGCCTCGCGGTGCCCGACGCGGTCGCCGACGCGCCCCCAGCACGGCAGGGCGACGATGTTGACGATCGCCATCACGCTGAACAGCAGCCCCGTCAGACGCGCGACCTCCTTCTCGCCGGCGCCCGTCAGGTCGCCGACGTGGATCTCGAGCAACGGGTTGGTCGCGCCCATGCCGAACATCAGCCAGAAGGTGAGCACCAGCACTCCCCGCATGTGCGGGTTGGCCCACACCTGGCGCAGGTCGCGAGCGGCGCCGCGCAGCACGCCGGCCGGCGTGGTCTCGCCGCCGGCCGCGCGCCGGTCGCTCTTGCGCTCGCGGGCCAGCAGGGCGACCAGGAGCGCGCTCACGCTGGAGGCCACGGCGACGCCGAAGAAGACGTAGCGCAGGCCGACGGTCGAGCCGACCAGCCCGCCAAGGGCGGGGCCGATCACGGCGCCCAGGCCGAGCGCGGTCTGCAGCGAGCCGGTGACCTGCCCCTGGCGGTCGGCCGGGGCGGCCACGCTCACCAGCGTGATGCTCGGCGCGACGAAGCCCGAGAACACGCCCTGTCCGAGGCGCAGGAAGAGCAACTGCAGCGGGCTGGTCGCGAAGCCCATGCAGCCGACGAAGACCGTGATCGCGACCATGGCGCGCGCGGTCATCAGCTTGCGCCCGAAGCGGTCGCCCAGCGCGCCCCACACCGGCGCCATGAAGGCGGCCGAGAAGGGTGCCGCGCCGAAGATGACGCCGGCCCAGGTCGCGATCTCGGCCCGCTCGGAGAGGCCCAGCTGCTCGAGGTAGCTCGGGAAGAAGGGCAGGAAGCTCATCATCCCGATCGCGGTGATCAGGTTGGCGCTCCAGACCGACCAGTACGTGCGCTTCCAGCCCGGCATGAAGCGCGCCAAAGTAGCGGCGCAGGGCGGCGAGCGGATCGCGGGGCGCCCTTCTTTTGCGCCTCGGCGACGGTCAGGCGCGGTGGGCGCGGCGGTCGCCGGTCAGGGCGGCGACCTCGTCGACGCTGTCCGCCAGGCGCGCGCGGATCGCGTTCATCTGCTTCTCGCCCTGCAGGAAGGCACCGACCACCAGCGGGTCGAAGTGTCTCCCGGACCCCTCGCGGATCCAGCGCCTGGCCGCCTCGTGCGTCCAGGCGTCCTTGTAGGGGCGCACGGTCGTCAGCGCGTCGTACACGTCCGCCAGCGCCAGGATGCGCGCGGCGAGCGGGATCTCCTGTCCCTCCAGCCCCTTCGGGTAGCCCGAGCCATCCCACTTCTCGTGGTGGCACAGCGCGATGTCGTGGCCCATCTCCAGGAAGCCCTGGCTGTTGTTCTGGGCGATCACGCTCTTCAGCGTCGTGGCCCCGATCTGGGCGTGGGTCTTCATGATCTCCCACTCCTCGGCCGTGAGCCGCCCGGGCTTCATCAGGATCGAGTCGGGGATGCCGACCTTGCCGATGTCGTGCAGCGGCGCGGAGCGCTCCAGATCGTCGATCCAGCCGTCGCTGATCCGCTCGGCGCAGCAGCCGCCGTCGCGCAGCCCCTGTGCCACGAGCCGGCAGTACAGCGCGACGCGCTCGAGGTGCTTGCCGGTCTCGTTGTCGCGCTGCTCCGAAAGCCGCGCCAGGGCGAAGATCGTCGCGTACTGGGCCTGGTCGCGCTCGCGGCGGCGGATCTCGTTGTGTGCCGCGACGGCGGTCGAGGAGGCGATCGACGCCAGGATGTCGAGTTCCGTCGCGCCCAGGGGCGCTCCATCGGGTCCGAGACGGTCGACCACGATCTCGCCCATGGGACCGTCCGGCGACGAGAGCGGCTGGCTGTAGAGCTCGCTCGACATCTCCGGCCCACGGGCGGCCTCGACCAGCTTGCGGTCGGGGGTCCAGACCTGCACGAGCACCCCGCGGCCCTCCAGCACGTCGAAGACGGCCTCAGCCGCCAGGACCGCGATCGCCTCCTCTCCGTCGGCCCCGTTCAGCGCGATGGCGAGCTCGTGCATGCGGCGCAGCATGCGCGTCTGGGCCAGGACACGGCCCTCCAGGCGGTCGGTGAAGTCGCGGAAGGAGTCGATCGCGAAGTGCAGCTCATCGCTCTCCTGGCGCTCGGCCCGGCGCTCCCGGCCGGCCTCGATGGCCTCCTCGACCGCCTGGCGCAGCTCGTCGGCCGCGCAGGGCCTGGTCAGGAAGCGGAACGCGCCGCCGCGGTGGAGCGCGTCCACGGCCAGGTCGAGGTCGGCCAGCCCCGTCAGCACGATGCGCTCGGTGCCCTCGTGGCGCCGCTGCACCTCCTGCAGCAGATTGGCGCCGTTCCGTCCCGGCAGGCCGTGGTCGCTGATGAGGACCGAGAAGGGGCCGTTCGTGGCGAGCGCCTCGAGCGCGTCCTCAGCGCTCCTCACCGAGCAGACGTCGAAGTGCATCGAGAGCAGCCGGTGCAGGCTCTCGCGCACCTCGTCCGTGTCCTCCACCAGGAGCACGCGCCGGTTCCCTCCGTTCGTGTCCTGGCGCGCACGCATCTCGAGCACATCCGTCGGCTCGGGCGGCGCCGGTCTTGAGGGACTGGCCGGAATCCGTCCCCCGCCAAGTGGAAACGGTCTCCCGGTCGCCGCGGCCGCCGGCGCGCACGCCCCTGTGCGGGCGAGCGGCGGACCCGTCGCGCGCGGACGGTGGAACCGGATTCCCGCCGCCGCCAGCGGCCGGCGCGCAGCGTTTTCCGCCCCGGCTCACCCGTCAACTGCCGACTACGGGACCGGACGGCCCGCGGCATGGCAGGGGTGGCGTGGACGATGTGTGGGCCACTCCTCTAATTGCGGTAGCCCTGCAGCGGCGCCGGCACGCGCCCGCCGCGGGCGCGCAGCACGGCGCAGCCGAAGCGGCCGGGGTCCTGCACGATGGCGGTGCCGAGCAGGCCGCCCCACTCGACGGTCTCGCCCGGGCCCTTGCCGGGCACCGGGATGATGCGCACGGCGGTGGTCTTGCCGTTGATCATGCCGATCGCCATCTCGTCGGCGATGATCCCGGTCAGGACGTCGGGCGGCGTGTCGCCGGGCACGGCGACCATGTCGAGACCGACGGAACACACGGCGGTCATCGCCTCGAGCTTGGCCAGGCTCAGCGCGCCCGCGGCCACGGCGCGGATCATGCCGGCGTCCTCGGAGACCGGGATGAAGGCGCCCGACAGGCCGCCGACGCTCGAGGAGGCCATCGCCCCGCCCTTCTTGACCGCGTCGGTCAAGAGCGCCAGCGCAACCGTCGTGCCGGGCGCGCCGGTGCGCTCAACCCCCATCAGCTCGAGGATGTCGGCTACCGAGTCGCCCACCGCGGGAGTGGGCGCCAGGCTGATGTCGACGATGCCGAAGGCCGTGCCGAGCCGGCGCGCGGCCTCGCGCCCGACCAGCTCGCCCATGCGCGTGACCTTGAAGGCGGTGCGCTTGATCGTCTCGGCCACCGACAGCAGGTCGGCCTCGGGCCCGAGGCGCTCGAGCGCCGAGCGCACGACGCCGGGCCCGGAGACGCCGACGTTGAGCACGGTCTCGGGCTCGCCGATGCCGACGTGGGCGCCGGCCACGAAGGGATTGTCCTCGACCGCGTTGCAGAAGCACACCAGCTTCGCGCACGCCAGGCCGCCCTGGCCGGCGGTGGCGCGGGCGGCCGCCAGCACGATGTCGGCGAAGCGCGCGACGGCGTCCATGTTGATCCCGGCGCGCGTGCTGGCCAGCGAGACCGACGAGCACACGTGGTCGGTCTCGGCCAGGGCGCTCGGGATCGAGTCGAACAGGGCCCGGTCGGCGCGCGTGAAGCCCTTGTGCACGTAGGCCGAGAAGCCGCCGATGAAGTCGACGCCGACCTCCTTGGCGGCGGCATCGAGCGCGCGCGCCAGCGGCGTCAGGTCCCGCGCCCCCGAGGGTCCGGCCAACCAGGCCACGGGCGTGACGGCGATGCGCTTGTTGACGATCGGCACGCCGTAGTCGGCGGCGATCGTCTCGGCCACCTCGACCAGGGAGCGGGCGTGGTGGACGATCTTGGCGTAGACCTTCTCGCAGGTGCTCTCGAGGTCGGGATCGGCGCAGTCGAGCAGCGAGATGCCGAGCGTCGTGGTGCGGATGTCGAGCGTCTCGAGCTCGACCATGCGCACGGTCTCGAGGATCTCCTGGTCGGTGAAGGACACGGGGAGTTTCCTAGATCCGGTGCATGAAGCGGAACACGCGCTCGTGCATGACGCGCACGACGTAGTCGTTCTCGCCGCCGAGGCACTCGAGCGCCCGCTTCAGCTCGGGGAATGCCGTGCCGCCCGCCGGTGTCTCGACCACGAGCACCATGTGGAAGTAGTCGCCGACCATCTTCTGCGAGACGTCGTTGATGTTGCCGCCGGCCCGGGCGATCGCGCCGGTCAGCTCGGCCAGGACTCCGGGTCGATTGCGCCCGACGCAGGTCACGACCACGCCCGTCCCCATCAGCTCGTGGGCCGGCTCGGGCATGTGCGCCAGGTCGTGGACGTACTCCGCCGCGTCGGGCCCGCGGTCGGGCTCGGGCTCGCTGTAGGGTCCGTGCGGCGTGCGCAGCGCGATGCCGGCCGTCTCGGCGGCGGACAGGGCCTGGGGGGTGACGACGGTGTCGGGGTCGATCAGGATCTCGCGCGCGCCGCAGCGTCGAACGTCCTCAGCGGTGAGAAAACGGCGGGTCATCGGAGTGGTCGCGGCGATCTACAGGTGCCGCACCAGGTCCGGATGCGGCCGCGGGATCACCACCTCCCTCGCCAGCAGCCCGCGCTCCTGCGCCAGCTCCGCCCCCGCCGCCACCGCCGCGCGCACGTCGCTGACCTCGCCGGTCAGCGTGAAGAAGCTCTTGCCCCCCAACCCGTTCGCGATGCGCAGCTCCAGGAGATCGACCGTGGCCGTCTTCAGCGCCACGTCCGCGGCCAGGACGGCCGAGGCCACCGTCGTCGTCTCCACCACCCCCAGCGCGTCGATCAAGCCGTTGATCTTGCCGGCGCGCTTCATCCCGACCGTCACTTGCGGGTGGACCTGCTGGATCAAGAGGCGATCGACCAGGTCGCAGCCGGCCAGCTCTGCGCCGCGCGCCAGTGCCGACTCGAGGTCCGCCACGCTCCCGGTGAAGAGCATCACGTACTTGCCGGGCTGCACCGGCTCGGAGAACAGCATCTCGATCTCCGACTCCCACAGGATCGCGTCGGCGACCTCGATCCCGCGCGCGACCGAGCACAGCTCCAGGAGCCCGATGGCGGGCTGGAGGACGACGTCGGAGCGCAGCTCCGGGTTCCTGTCGTTGCGGTTCATGTGCGGCTCCTGCGGCTGTTGCCTTTCGCGTGGCTCCTGCGGCTGCGCTTCACGGCTCGTCCTCTTCGGCGACCATGCCGACCGTGCGCCCGCCCTCCAGCTCCATGCGGTCGACGATGCCGACCACGGCGCTCTGGAAGCCGATCTCGTGGCCGCGGCCGATGGCGTGGCGCGCGGCGCGCCCGAAGACGACCAGCACGCGCTCGCCGATCCCGGCCCCGAGGGGGTCGACGGCCACGATCGTCTCGGCCGACTCGCGGCCGTCGGTCGTGAAGGGACGCACGACGAGCAGGCGCAGGCCCGCCAGCGACTCCTCCTTCTTCGTGGCCCAGACGTTGCCGACGACGGTGGCGACCAGCATCAGGCACCCCCCTCCGTCCGCCGTGCGAGGCGCGTCTCATCGAGGCGCCAGTGAGCGGGCGCGCCCGGCACGTCGAAGTCGTCGACGATGCCGACGATGGCCGCCTCGAAAGCGTAGTCGCCGTCCCCGCCGCAGGCCACGCGCGCGGCCTTGCCGAAGGCGACCACGACGTGCTCGCCGACGTTCGCGCCGAGCGGGTCGGCGGCGACGACCGGCGTGACCTTGGGCGCCCCGGGCTGGTGCGCCTCGTCGAGCGCCTCGACCACGAGCAGGCGCAGGCCCTCGAGGTCGGCCACCTTCCTCGTCGCCCACACCTGGCCGACCACGCGCCCGAGGAACATCAGTCCCCGCCCTCGTTCTTGCGCCCGGCGACGGCGGCCAGCGCGCGCTCCACGGCTGCGGCCGCCTGCTCGATCTCGGCGTCGGTGCCCGCCAGCCGCAGGCGCCCGACCGCGCCGTTGTTCTCGAGCCCCACCAGCCGGATGGGCGCGGCCTTCTCGGCCTCGTTGGCGGCGATCAGGGCGAACACGGCCGGGTTGACCTCGAGCGTGTACAGCGTGTCGTCGCCGAGCACGAGCATGCCGGAGCGGCTGCGGTTGATCAGCATGGCCTGGTGGCTGGCGATCTTGCGCACGATCTCGTCGGTCAGGACGTGCGGCCGCAGCCCGTCGGCGTAGCCCACGCCGAGCGCGCGCAGGATCAGGTCGCCGGCCTGGCGCACCTGGCCCTGGTCGGGCCCGTGCACCTCGAGCGTGCCAAAGGTGCGCTCGCTGATCAGCGCGCCGGGCGTCACGTCGCAGGCCTTGAGCGCCAGGTCGAGCAGGCTGTTGACCACGATGCCCGGGCACACCTCCAGCCAGAAGGCGCTCTCCCCGCCGATCGGGAAGTAGCCTTCGGAGCTGGCCGCGACGGTCGCGGCGAACTGGGGCTGCATCTGGTCGATCAGGACCGCGCCCCGCAGCTCGGCTCGCAGCGTGGTGGAGGGCAAGGGGGTGCTCCGCGCGGCGGGATCAGCTCTCGTCCGGAGGTTCAGTTTTCATCCGGAAGGGGCGGCAGGTACTCCTCGAGCTCCTTCGCGGGGCGCGGGATGACGTGCTGGCTCTTCAGCTCGCCGACGCGCTTGGCCGCCGCCGCGCCGGCTTCGGTGGCGGCCTTCACCGCGCCGACCTCGCCGCGCACCATGACGGTGACGAGGGCGCCGCCGGAGATCTCCTTGCCGAGCAAGGTGACCTTGGCGGCCTTGCACATGGCGTCCGCGGCCTCGACCGCGCCCACGAGTCCGCGGGTCTCGATCAGGCCCAATGCGATCTGGGTGTCCATCGTCGTGTCTTCTTCCAGGGGGTCGTTCGGGGTCGTGTCGCGGGGAGTGGGTGGTTCAGGCCAGGCAGGCGCCGGTGGTCACCTGCTGGTGCGGGCAGCCGCGGCAGGGGCCGAGCGGGCAGCCGCCGCCGGCGTGGGACAGTATGGCCTCGATCTCGGCGTGCGAGAGCGAGGCGCCGACCTGGGTGCCGGAGCGCGGCGCCGCGGGCGCCGGAGCGGCCGGCGCCGGGGCGGCGGGCACGGCCAGCGCGCGCGGGCGCGGCGGCGCGGCGGCGACGCCGCCCGCGCTGGGCGGCGCGGGGGGCGCGGGGCGCGTGAACGTCGGCGCGGGGCGCGGCGCCGCCTTGGGAGCGCTGTGCACCTTCGGGATCAGCGTCCCGGCGCCCGGCGCGGGCGCGCTCGGCGGCGCGGCGGGGACGAAGCTCGGGTTGCCCTGCCAGTTGCTGGTCGGCGCCCCGGCGGGGGCCGGCGCGGGCGCCGTCGCGCGCGCGCCCTCGCGCAGGGCGACGTCGCCGGGAAGGCCCGAGCCGCGGGGCGCGGTCTCGCCGCCGAGCGCCGCGGCGCGCGCGTGGTCGTCGCGGTAGACGCGCTCCCAGTCGCCGCGCAGGCGCGCGACGCGCTTGACGTTGATCAGGTGCCGCGCGCTGATGTTGTCCGAGCTGATGTTGCCGGCCTGCGGGCCGCAGCCCAGGCTCATCGAGGGCACCAGGTGCGTGCTGTAGCCGACCGCGCCCTCCGAGGTCGGGCCGTCGACCAGGATGCGGTTGGCGGGCTTCTGCATGGCGAAGGCGTCGAGCACGGCCTCGTCGCGCGCGTGGATGCCGAGGGTGTGGCCCAGGCCGCCGAACTCGAGCACCTCGATGCAGGTGCGGCAGCCCTCCTCCCAGCCGTCGACGAGGTGCACCGAGAGCAGCGGGCACAGGATCTCGATCGACAGCGGCCAGTCGCGCCCGACGCCGCCCTGGGGCGCGAGCAGCAGCGTGGTGTGCTGCGGCACGTCGAAGCCGGCCATGCGCGCGATCTTCCAGGGGTCCTGGCCGACGACGTCCGGGTTCATCAGGCCGTTCTTGTTGCAGACGGCGCCGAGCTGGTCGACCTCCAGCGGGTTGCACAGGTGCGCCCCGCGGCGCGCCATCTCGGCCAGGGCCTTCTCGGCGATCGGCCGGTCGAGCACGAGCGCCTGCTCGGAGCAGCACAGCGTGCCGTTGTCGAAGCTCTGGCTGGCGATGATCGTGGCCGCCGCGCGCCCGACGTCGGCCGAGCGGTCGACGTACACGGGCACGTTCCCGGGGCCGACGCCGTAGGCCGGCCGGCCCGAGCTGTAGGCGGCCTTCACGAGGCCCTCGCCGCCGGTGGCGAGGATGACGGCCGTGTCGCGGTGCTTCATCAGCGCGCCGGTCGACTCGATCGTGGGGTGCTCGAGGCACAGCGCCATGTCCGGCGGGGCGCCGGCGCGCTCGGCCGCGCGGCGCATGACCTCGACCGTCTCGGAGATGCAGCGCCGCGCGCGCGGGTGCGGGCTGACCACGATCGCGTTGCGGCCCTTGGCGGCGATCAGCACCTTGAAGATCGCGGTCGAGGTCGGGTTGGTGGTCGGGATGACGCCGGCCACGACGCCGACCGGGGTGGCGACCTCGACCACGCCGCGGCGGTCGTCGCGCAGGATGACGCCGGCGGTCTTCTCGTCCTTGATCGACGCCCACGTGCCCTCGGCGCCGAACAGGTTCTTGAGGATCTTGTAGTGCACGCGCCCGATGCCGGTCTCCTCGACGGCGAGGCGCGCCAGGTCCGCGGCGGCGGCGGCGGCGGCCTTCGACATCGCGGCGCAGACGCCGTCGATCCCCGCCTGGTCGTAGCCCTTGAGCACCTCGAGCGCCGCCTTCGCGCGGCGCAGCTTGTCGCGCACCTCCTGCAGGGCGCGCAGATCGGGGTCGAGGTCCTTCACCGCTCGGCCTCAGCTCGGTCGGTCGGCGGCCCGCCGCTCAGCGGCGGCCGCCAGGCCGTCCGTTGCAGCGGCGGCGGATGAGGCGCGCGGCCGGTACATCCGCCGATCAGCGGCGGCCGTCTGGCCGTCCGCTGCATCGGCGGGGGATGAACCGTTCCGCCGGTTCATCACTTCTTCGCCTTGTCGTCGCCCTTGGACACCGGCCGCATGGGCGGCAGGATGCGCCACAGGCTGTCGTGCGGGCGCGGGATGACGTGCACGCTGATCAGCTCACCCACGCGCCGCGCGGCGGCCGCGCCGGCGTCGGTGGCCGCCTTGACCGCACCGACCTCGCCGGTGACGAACATGGTCACGAACCCGGCCGTGACCTTCTCCTTGCCGAACAGGTCGACCATGGCCGCCTTGACCATCGCGTCGCCGGCCTCGATCGAACCCACGAGACCCCTGGTCTCGACCATCCCCAGAGCGACAGGCTTCATCGCGTCCCTTTGCTTCCAGATGGGGGCGGTACGGCCACCCGTCGCCCCGGTGAGGTCAGGTGAGCGCCGCCGCTCGACCGCGCGCGGGAGTGTAGGCGCGCCGCCCGCCGGTGTCCATCAACGACGGATCCGACCGGCAGAAGGCGCGCATCTGGAACCACGAAGACCAGAACTTGAGCGCCCACGCGGCTCAGAGCCCCAGCCCGGGCGGACGCTCGAAGGCGGCCGCCGCGAATCCCCGGCCGCTGGCGGGCAGGCGCAGGGTGCGCTTGAGGGCGAAGTCGTAGACCAGCGGGTTGTAGTCGTAGATCTCCTCCAGGGCGCGGCTCTCGGCGGGCGTGATGTAGCCCTCCCGCGCGAACGAGCCGGTGTGCACGAGCGCGTCGATCGCCGGCAGCGGGTAGTCGCTGCCGTCCACCAGGCGCGCGTGCAGGTCCTCGCGCTCGAGCAGCGTGCGCAGGTGCTCCCCGCTGCGGTTGAAGAGCAGGACGGCCGACAGGTCGCCGAAGAAGAGCCCCTCGTAGCGCTCCTCGTCCATCAGGCGCAGGAAGAGCTCGAAGCTCGCGACGCGCGGCCGCCCGGGCCGGTCGAGGTCCTCGTCCGTGCCAAGCCCGGCGCAGTGCGCCGCGATCACGCGCAGGCCCGCGTCGAGCGGCCGGCGCAGGCGCAGCGGGTTGCCGAGGCCCTGGTCGGCGACCGAGGCGACGGCCAGCTCCTTTCCGGTGTGCGAGAGCAGCACCATCTCGTGCACGCGCATGGTCGCGTAGAACGCGTCGCAGCGCGGGTCGGCCGGGTCGATGCCCATCGCGTTCGGCAGCCACTTGACGATCTTGACGCCGCGCGCGCCCCAGCGCTCGAGCTCCGCCAGCGCGTCGCTGCGGTAGGGGTGCACCGAGATCGCCGGAGCGAACAGCCCGGGGTGCTCGCGCGCGACGCGCCAGACCCACTCGTTGGGCACGTGGAAGCCGCTCTTCGCCGCGTCGACCGTCCCGTCCGCGCGGTAGTGGCGGTCGAAGGCCAGCAGGTAGCGGCGCGCCGGCAGATCGGCGTGGCGCGCGAGGTCGGCCAGGCGTTCGACCACCTGCCGGTCGGCGTGCGCCAGGTCCGTGACGCCCGCGCCGGACAGGTAGAAGTCGAAGCGCAGGCGCGAGAGCGGGTGCCGCCACGAGCGCATGCGCGCGTTCACCTCGCAGCCGCTCCCGTCCGTGCCGATGCCGGCCAGGTGCGCGTGCACGTCGACCAGGCGCGCGGGGTCGATGCCCTCGTAGGCGCGCGCGAGCAGGGCGCGCGCCTCGTCGCCGAGCCCCGCCGCCATCTCGGACGGCGCGTGCTCCCAGGAGCCGCCGAGGGCGCGCACCAGCGGGCGGTAGGCGAGGGCGACGGCGGCGGACAGGAGGACGAGCGCGAGGACCAGCGCGACGGCGGCACGGCGCGCGAGCCGCCGGGGCCGGGGGTGCTTCGCGTGCGCCACGGTTCCTTCATACCAACGAGGGGCCTACGCTGACACGATGTTCCGCGCAGCGATCGTCTGCCTCGCGCTCGCCGCGTGCGCCCGGTCCGCGGATCCCGCGTCCGAGCGCGAGACGATCGTGCTGGTCGTGGTCGACACCCTGCGCGCCGACGCGCTCGACTGCGACGGGTCAGGGCCGACGCCGAACCTCTGCGCGCTCGCGGCCGAGGGCGTGCGCTTCCACCAGGCGATCGCGAGCTCGGGCTGGACGCTGCCGTCGGTCGCCTCGATCCTGAGCGGGACCTGGCCCGAGATCCACAAGGCGACCGGCAGGAAGACGATCCTGACGCCGGTCAGCCCCGACGTGCCGCTGGCGGCCGAGCTGTTCGCCGCCGCCGGCTGGGAGACGGCGGCGGTCGTCAACGCGGCCTTCCTGTCGCCGCTGCTCGGCCTGGAGCGCGGCTTCGGGCGCTTCGACCACGTGCACGCCTTCAACCGCCGCGTGCGGCGCGCCGACGCGACGGTCGACGCGGCCCTGGCCTGGATGGAGTCGAGCGCCGCGCCGCGGCGCTTCGTGCTGGTGCACCTGTTCGACCCGCACCTCGACTACGACCCGCCGCCGCCCTTCGCGGCGGGGCGCGCGCTGACGCTCGAGCTGTGCCGCGCGATGGGCGCGCAGGCCGTCGAGACGGTGCGCCGGCAGTACATGGGCGAGGTGGCCTTCGTCGACCGCGAGATCGGGCGGCTGGTGGACGGGCTGCAGGCGCGCGGCGAGTGGGAGCGCACCACGTTCGTCGTCGTCTCCGACCACGGCGAGGAGCTGTGGGAGCACGGCGGCTTCGAGCACGGCCACACGCTCTACGACGAGCTGATCCGCGTGCCGTTGATCGTCAAGCTGCCGGCGCGCGCCGGGGTGGCGCCGCGCGCCGTCGCCGAGCAGGTGCGCACGATCGACGTGTTGCCGACGCTGCTCGAGCTGGCCGGAATCGAGCCGCCGGCGACGTGCGCCGGCGCCTCGCTGCTCGCGCTGGCCCGCGGGCAGTCCGAAGCGCCGCGCGTCGCCTTCAGCCAGGGCCGGCTCTACGGCTCGGACCTGCTCTCGTGGCGCACGGGCGAGCTCCACTACCTGCACGACCGCGGCGCCGGCGTCGAGCCGCGCGCTCAGCTCTTCGACCACAGCGGCGACCCGCGCGAGCAGGAGGACCTGGCCGTCGCCCATCCCGAGACCGCCGCGCGTCTGGAGCGCGAGCTGGCGGCCTTCTGGAGCGACCTGCGCCGCCGCGGCCAGGCCTTCGCCACGCCCGCGCCCGAGGACATGGGCCCCACGCGCATCCGCGCCTACGTCGAGAGCCTCGAGTCGCTCGGCTACACGGGCCGCGACGAGGGGGAGTAGGTCGCCATGCCGCGGCCCCGGCCCGCACCCAGAGAGCTGAACCTGTTCGACGCCACGATGCTGGTGATGGGCGGCATCGTCGGCGTCGGGATCTTCTTCAACCCGGGCCAGGTGGCGCGGCTGGTCCCGAACGTGCCGGCCTTCCTCGTCATGTGGGGCATCGGCGGCGGCATCGCGCTGTGCGCGGCCTTCACGTTCGCCGAGCTCGGCGCGACCTTCCCGCGCGCCGGCGGCTGGTTCGTCTACCTGCGCGAGTGCCACGGGCGGGCGGTGGCGTTCCTGTTCGCGTGGGTGGTGCTGCTCGTCATCACGACCGGCGCGCTGGCCGTCATGGCGAACTTCTGCGTCGGGGCGCTCGAAGGCATCGTTCCCGGCGTCGCCCCGGCCGACACGCTGGCACGGCGGCTGGAGGAGGCCGGGCTGCTGCTCCTGATCAGCGCGCTGGCGCTCTGCGGCGTGAAGGTCGGCGCGCTGTTCCAGAACGCCTGCATGCTGATCAAGCTGGGCGCCATCGCCGCCCTGGTCGTGGCCGGGTTCGTGCTCTTCTCCCCCGCCGAGGTGTCCACGATCCTGCCCACGTCGGCGGCCCCGCAGCCCGACGCCCCCCCGCTCTGGAGGGGCATGATCCTGGCGACCCTGCCGGTGCTGTTCTCCTGCGGCGGCTGGCAGATGCTCGGCTACGCGGCCGGCTTCGTGAAGGACGCGCGGCGCACGATCCCGCTCGCGATCGTGCTGGGCGTGTGCGGCGTGATCGTCGTGTATCTCGCGCTCAACTCGGCCTACGTGCGCGTCGTCGGGCTCGAGCACATGGCCGCCGACGACCAGTTCGCGGCCGAGGTCGCGCGCCGCGCGATCGGCTCGTGGGGCGAGAGCGCGCTGCGCGTCGCCATGGCGATCTCGGCCGTCGGCGTGATCACGGTCAACGTGATCGTCTCGCCCTGGGTGTACGTCGCCATGGCGCGCGAGGGGCTGTTCTTCGAGCGCTTCGGCCGGCTGCACCCGCGCACCGGCGCGCCGACGCTCGCCCTGGGCCTGCAGGCCGCGTTCGCGCTCGGCTACGTCTTCCTCGGCGACCCGGACTTCCTGGTCAGCTCGGTCGTGTTCGTCGAGTGGATCTTCCACGCCCTGGTCGCGTACGGGCTGCTGATTCTCTGCCTGCGCCGGCCGGGCCTGGCGCGCCCGTTCGCGAGCCCGCGCGTCTTCCCGCTTCTGTATCTCGTGATGGCGACCTGCATCGTGCTCGGCAACCTGTGGCAGAACGAGGCGCGGCTGACGCTGACAGGACTGGGGCTGATCGGCGCGGGAGCGATCGCGTACCCCCTCTGGCGGCGGCTCGTCGCACGCCGCGTTCCTCGCGCGCGCTAGCCCGGATTATTCATGACCACGCGGACCGAACACCACGACCGGCCGGCTTCGCCGGCCTTTCGGCCCCTGCCGGCCCTTCTGGATTCCCGAAGGTACCGTGCGGGTGCCGGGATCCCCTCCGAATCGATCCACTGGATCGATTCGGTCCCGCTGTCGCGGGACCGGGGCTTACCCCTCGACGACCTGTTCAAGGGGATCCCCTTCGGAGGGATCCACCGGATCCCTCCGATCCGCTTCGCGGACCGGGGCTTACCTCTGCGGGGCCGGTCCACGCACGGTACCGTCGGGAACCCAGAAGGGCCGGCAGGAACCGAATCGAGGCGTTCTGTCTCACGGCTCATGAATAACCCGGGCTGGAGATCGCGTCCTTGAACGCGTTCTTGAACGATCTCCGGAGCACGCGCTCCGCAGGTGATCTGCGAGCACCAGCACCCTTTCAACCTCTCCGCCTCGGCGTAGATTGTGGTGCGCGTGGAACACGACCAGCCCGACGAGCGCGCGGCGGACGACGATCCATGGGCCGAGGAGCCCGGTCCTCCCCCGGAGGCCAGCGCTGCCGAGCCGTGGCCGCCCGCCCGGCGCTACGGTCCCGTCGCGCGCGCCGTGCTCACGACGCTGCTGGTGTGCAGCGGCGCGCTGTCGCTCGCCTGGCAGGCCCTGATCTTCGGGCACCTGGAGCAGACCGCGGCGCTGTTCGTCGGCCTGCCCGTGCTGCTCGGCATCCTGGTCGTGCAGCTCACGCGCGTGCGCAGCGTCTACGGCCGCGTGCTGCAGGCCAACATCGTCTTCCTGGGCGTCGTCGCGCCGCTGCTCGGTGAGGGCAGCATCTGCCTCCTGATGGCCGCGCCGGTCTTCTTCGCCATCAGCCTCGTCACGACCCTGATGCTGACGGTCGTCGCCGGCAAGGTCCTGAAGAAGCCGTACTACGCGATCGCGCTGCTGCCGCTCCTCTACGGCCTGGCCGAGCGCCACAGCGGCCTCTTCGACCCGCCGGTCGAGACGGTCGAGACGGTCGCGCTCGTCGAGGGCTCGCTCGAGGTCTGGCGCGCCGCGGTGCGCGCTTCGGCCCCGGTCGCCGCGCACGACTCGTGGTTCCTGCGCCTCGGCTTCCCGCTGCCGGAATCGTACCGCGTCGACTCCGAGCGCGGCCGGGCCGAGATCGGCTTCACACGGGCCGAGGGCGTGAAGGGGAGCTGGCTGGCCGAGGTCGATGAGACCGACGCCGGCGTGCGCTTCGAGGTGCTCGAGGACACGACCAAGATCGCGCACTGGATCGAGGTGCTCGACAGCGAGGTCGAGCTCTCCCCCGCCGGGCCGGGGCGGGTCGAGCTGCGCCAGACGACGCGCTTCGTGCCGCTGCTCTCGCCGCGCTGGTACTTCGTTCCGCTCGAGCGCCACGCCTTCGCGCGCGCGCACGAGCTGGCGCTGGAAACGTGGAAGCGGCGATGAGCGCGCAGTGGCTGGGCGAGCTCGCGCGCGAGCACACGACCGCCCTGCGCGCCGGGCTGTTCCTCTGCTGCGCGGGCTGGTGGTGGGTGATGCACGCCTGGCTGCGGCCCACCCCCGCCAAGGTGCGCGCCGGCGCCCTGGCGGCGCTGGTGCAGCTCGGCCTGGGGCTGGCGCTCGACCCGCTGATCGTGGGCGCCGGCGGCTGGCGCTACCGCGAGCTGCCCTTCGCCCTCGGCGGCGTGCCGGCGGACCTGCACGTCGAGTGGGCGCTGCTGTGGGGCTTCGGCGTCGCCTGGCTCGGCGACCGCTGGCCCGGGCCGCGCGCCAGCGGACGGCAAGCGGCGCTCTTCGTCGCCGCCTGGGTGCTCCTCACCCTCGCCTTCGACGTCGCCGTGCACGGCTGGACGATCTTCCTCGAGCGCGCATCGCCATGGTGGTGGGCCTGGGACGCGGCCTTCCTGTGGGTCACCCTCGGCGCGACGCTGTGGACGTACCGCTCGGTCGGCCGCGCGGCGGGCGAGCGCTGCGGGCTGGGGCGGCTGCCGGCCATCCCGCCCTGGGCTCGAACGCTGGCCTACCTGGGCTGCATCGTGCCGGCGCTCTACCTGTGGCTGCCGCTCGAGCTCGAGGAGCTCGCGGCGCGCTTTGGTCGGCCGGTCGAGCACCAACCGCTGCCCTTGCCGCCGGCGCTGCCCGGCGCCCTCGCGCTCCTCGCCGTGGCCCTGGGCGGCTGGGCCGCGCGCGAGTTCGCGTTGCGCGGCGAGGGTACGCCGATCCCGTGGGATCCGCCGCGCCGGCTGGTGGATGGCGGCCCGTACGCCTTCCTCGCCAACCCGATGCAGGTCTCCGGCCTGCTCCTGTGCCTGGCGCTGCTGCTGGCGCGGCCGTCGTGGGTCCTGGCGGCCTACCTGGCGAACATGGGGCTCATGGCCGGGGTCGTGTTCGCGCTGCTGGAGCCGCCCGAGCTGCGGCGCCGCTTCGGCCCTCTGTACGCCGCCTGGCGCCGGCGCGTGCCGGCCTTCCGGCCGCGCGCGCTGCCCCTCGCGCGGCGCGCGGAGCTGCGGCCGCTGGTGCTCTTCGACGCCGGCTGCGGGCGCTGCCGGCGGCTGGTGCGCGCCGCGCGCGCCCTCGATCCCGGCGGCGCCCTGCGCTTCGCCGCCCTCGACGGCGAGGAGGCGCGGCCGATCCTCGCGCGGCTGCCGGCGAGGGAGCGCGGCACGACGATGGTGCTGTGGGAGCCCGGGCTCGGCCCGCGCGACCCCGGCCTCTCCAGCGTGCGCTCGCGCGCGCTCCTGCGCCTGTGTGGGTTCGCGCCGGTGCCCCTGTGCCTCTTCGCCGCGCTCGAGGGAGTGCCGGGGATGACGGCGCTGCTCGACCTCGTCTACCGCCCCGTCGCCGCCGCGCGCCGGCGCGCTCCGCCGCCGTCCTGCCCGCGCGCCGGCGAAGCCGCCCCGGGGACCCGCTCGGGCCCTCTTGAACTGCGCCGCCGCGAGCGTAGCATCCCGCCGCACGCCGTCATTGACACGGCTACTTCGGCCGGGCAGCGACGGCAGAAGGAAACGAAGTCATGCGCATCCTCTGCGTTTCAGCGCTCGCGGCGCTGGTCTCCATTGCCGTCGCCGACCCGGGCGACGTGGTGGCCTACTGCGCCGCGCTGCCCAACAGCACCGGTCTGGCCGCCACGCTCGAGTTCACCGGCAGCACCGACGCCGGGAACCTCGACCTGACCTTCCTCGTCTCGGACCAGCCCGCCGAGAACTGGAGCATGCTGATCTTCTCCTACGGCTCGGCCCCGGAGTACCCGTTCGGGCAGGGCGTCCTGTGCCTCAACCCGTACTTCCCCAACGGCCTTCACCGCGCGAGCGTGCCGTTCCTGTCGAGCGGCAGCCCGACCGAAGTCCAGGCCTTCCTGCCGGCCTCCCCGCAGCCGGGCCAGTGGCACTACTTCCAGACCTTCTACCGGGACGGTCAGGCGGGCGATTTCAACACCAGCACGGCGATCGCGATCGAGTTCGAGTTCCCGGGCTGACCCGCGTCCACGGTGCGGGGGCGACCGCCACCTCTCGAGGCGCCGCGGCCGGGCCAGACTCCCGGCCGCGGCGCCCGTCTCCGGCTCGACCCCGGGTGGACGCCCTCCGCACATCCGGAGTGCGCCTTCAGCTTCCCTTCAGCCATGCCAGGACATCGTTCGGCAGGCCCTTCAGCGCATCCTCGCCGGCTATGTCGATCAGTTGTGCGCCCGCGGCGGTCCGCCTGGACGAGGTGGCCCACATCTGGTCGCGCAGCGAGACGAGCACCCGCGCCACATCGGCGGGAGAGCCAGAGACGATGAACTCGCGCACCAGCGTCCTGGCGCGCATGAGCGCCCCCGAGGTTCCTTCGTCGTGCGGCGCAATGCGCATCGCCGTCAGCGCGGCATCGAGGCGGAGCGCGGCGTCCCAGTGCCACCCGACCGATGCGGGACTGGACTTTCGGACAAACCGCTCCAGATCCCAGACTGCCTCCTCAGGCCCGAGCAAGCTCCATTGCTTCTGAAGGACATCCCCCCGGTAGGGAAATGCAAGGGAGTCCCTCATGTCGACGAGGGCGTCCCGGACGGGCGCGGGTAGGTCCGCATGACCCGCGGCGGGCCACTGCATCTGTTCGGGGAATCCCATCAGAAGTGCCCGGCGCCAGTTGTCTTCCCCAGGAATCGCAAGCTGTTCCAGCCACGCTGCATCGGAGAGCTTGCGGTTCAGGCACCGCCCCATCCCTAAGAGCGACAGGGATGCAGAAGCCCCGGGAGCTTCTGTGTCCTCGAGCCCGGCGAGCAGACCCAGACGGTGCAGCCATTCACCCTCTGATAGCTTGTAGGATAGCGCCTCGAACAGCGCCACGCGGATAGAGACGGATTCCATGCCAGGAGTGTCCGGCAGCCCGCTCCAGAGATCCTCCCACCACGAGTCCTCGCGGATGGGCCAATCGTCCATCAAGGAACGGAGGGTGGCGACGACCTCCTCGTCCGCCCCGAGGAAGCTGCCCTTCGCTCCCAGGCCGGCCACGAGCCACCACGCCCAGGCTCGGGCGGTCCGCTCGAGGGGCTCACCGGCCGGCAGCGTTCCTGAAACCAGGCACTCGAGGAATTCCGGGCGCACCAGGTCGCGGAAAGGCTCGCGAGGGACACTCTTCAAGTCGATGATCCGGGTCGAGAGCTCCCGCGCGACGGCAGTGGCCTCGTCGATGGATAGCTCGACGACCCCTTCACAGTCCAGGACAACCACGAGAAGCAGCCACTCAGAAGGAATGCAGGACGCGTGGTGCTCGCCGATAGGGCGGATGTCCTCCAGCAGTTTCTCCACGTTCGATGGGGCGCAGGCCTGGCCCCTCCACGAATCGAAGAAACCACACCCGGAATCCAGCACCCGGTCTGCAGGAACTCGCCCCGGCAACGGGTCCCCTGTGGGTTGACGCGGTCTCTCCTCCGCAGCTCCCTCGGAACCGCCATCGGGGAACTCGGATGGGGCTGGGGCTGGACGGAGCGCAATGTAGGCTGCCAGCAGGCCCACCGCTCCGGCGAGCCCATACGCCCATGCCTGACGGATTCGCATGGCCTCACCCCCCCCGGCCGTCGACTGCCTAATCGCAGCCAGCCGACACCAAGGTGGGCCCGAGGACTTCAGTGGCAACCAAGTCGCACTCTCCGCCAGGGCACTTGTACTCGTACACGATGGAGACGATCCCATTGGCTCTGTCGCACTTCTTGCCGGGCGACGGGATGTTGCAGGTGTAGTTGAAGAGGACCGCGTAGTTCTGGCCACAGTACGTCTCGCCACACGAAACCTGCGCACCCCACACAAACGTGCTGGTGGTGCTGGGTTCCAGATTCGGGCAATCCGCCACTACGGGGCGCGCGACGAACGAAACGACCAAGCCCATGGCGAGAATGAAGATCTGTCTCATGGCGATTCTCCGTAGAGTCTCATGATTTCATGATTCCTTATTCCTTAGACGAAGCGCGGGACTGGGGGCGAAGGGAATCTCGGGATTCCTTGCCGGCCATCTCCTACCTTGAGCTGCGCCCGCAACCCCAGGAATGGGACTGGCGGGGTCCCCTCGAGAAGGACGGTAGCTGTCCGAGCTCGACGCGCTGCCGCGGGGATCAGTACCGGCGGAAGGCGTCCTGGTCGAACGTCGGCTCGCGGTTGGCCGAGAGGCCCAGCGCGACGCCGAGGGCCAGGAAGCTCGCCAGGAGCGACGAGCCGCCGGTCGAGAGCAGCGGCAGGGTCAGGCCGGTCATCGGCAACAGGCCCAGGTTGACGCCGGTGTGGATGAACAGGTGCGCGGCGAAGTACAGCGCCACGCCGCCCACGACCAGGCGCGCGAAACGGTCGCGCAGGGTGCTGGCACTCGTCATCAGCAGGATCACCAGCAGCCCGTACAGCCCGAGCAGCGCGCCCGCGCCGACCAGGCCGCCCTCCTCGCAGATCACCGCGAAGATCGAGTCGGACTCGCGCTCGGGCAGGATGCCGGTGCGGTTGGCGATGCCGTTGCCGAGCCCGGTGCCGAGCACGCCGCCGTTGCCGATCGCCAGCCGCGCGTGGTAGGCGTGGAAGGCCGGCCCCTTCTTGCCCTCGATCAGGGACTGCGCCCCGAAGCTCGCCTTCCAGGTCTCGATGCGCTCGGCCTGGTAGCCGCGCACGCCGATCCCGAGCTGCCAGGCGCAGACGCCGATCACGGCCGCGAGTGCGAGGAAGCGCAAGAGCACCGCGCCGCGCGCGCCCGCCAGGTACAGCATCCCGAGCGTGACCGGCACGATCGTCAGCGCGGTGCCGAGGTCGGGCTGCAGCGCGACCAGCGCCATCGGCACGGCTGCCAGGAGGAGCGGCGCGTTCCAGTCGATCCAGCGCTCCAGGCGGTTCTGGTACAGGACCCGCGCCAGGACCAGGATCAGGCCGAGCTTGGCGAGCTCCGAGGGCTGCAGGTCGAAGACAGGCGTCTCGATCCAGCGCCGGGCGTTGTTGTGCTCCACGCCGATGAACGGCACCGCCACGAGCAGCGCGGTGCACGCCAGGTAGAAGGTCCAGGCGTGGGTCCTGAGCCAGCGCGGCCGGGCGATGATTCCGATCGCCAGGCAGGGCAGGGCGACGAGGAGCTTCTGCAGGTGCGACTCGATGGCGATCGAGTCGCGCCCCAGGTCGCTCTCGGCCAGCGACATCGCGTTCAGGAACAGCAGCCCGAAGCCCAGGAGCGCCAACGCCACCACCAGGGTGTGCCAGTCGAAGTCCTCCCAGCGCACGTGCCGCAGCCCGAGCTCCCCGCGCGCCGGCGCGGGCGCGGACTCGCCGCGGCGCAGGGTCGCGCTCCTCATCTCGTCCCTCCCTCCACCAACGCGCGCACCTCCGCGCTGCGCAGGAACTGGCTGGCGACGTGCACGGCCGTGTGGCCGGAGGTGAAGCCGACGTCGTGCAGGAACACGACCACGATCGCCACCGGATCGCGGGCCGGGAACCAGCCGGCGAGCCAGGTGTGCTTGCGGCGCTCGGGCCGGTCCCTCGGACTCAGCAGGCCGCGCGCGACCTGCTCGTTCATCGCGTAGTAGTCGGCGCTGCCGGTCTTGGCCGCCAGGCGGAAGCCCAGGTCGGCCCGGCCCAGGCCTCGATTCGCCGCCGTTCCCGTCTCGACCACGGCCGCCAGCGCCGCGCGCACGAGCTCCAGGGCCGGCGCGGAGATCGGCAGCGGCTCGCTCACCGCCGGGAGCTCCCGGCCGCCGGCCGAGCGCACCAGCCGCAGCTCGGGGAGCCTCCCGGTCGCCAGCGCGGCCATCGCGCGCGCGACCTGCAGCGGCGTACCCTCGATCACCGCCAGGCCGTTGCCCGCGCGCTGGAGCTGGGCGCGCGGGAAGCTCGCGTAGCGCTCGAAGGCACGCATGCGCCAGTCCTCCACCAGCCCCGAGCCGCCGTGCGCCTTCACCCCCGTCGGGCGGTCGAAGCCGAAGGTCTCGGACATCTCGAGCAGGGCCTGCTTCGTGCCGTAGCGCTCGCCGAGCCAGGCGAAGTAGGCGTTGCACGACTGCTCGAGCGCCTCGCGCAGCGCCAGCGGCCCGTGGCCGTAGGTGCGGTGGCAGCGCACCGCGCCGTAGGCCGCCTGGCGCCCATCCGCGGGCACGGCGCAGTCGAGTTGTTCGTCGGGGTCGAGCGCGAGGTGGTCGAGCGCCCAGGCGGCGACGAAGGGCTTGAAGACCGAGCCGAGCGGCTGGAAGGTGTGCATGCGCAGCGTGCGCTCGTGCGCGAAGGCGCGCTGCCCGTCGCGCCCCGGCGGCGCCGGCAGATCGGGCTCGCTCGGCACGGAAGCCGCCGCCAGCACCTCGCCCTCCGGCGTGATCAGGCAGATGGCGCCGACCGGGTTGGCGAACCAGACCACGTCGCGGTCCTGCTCCGCGGGCGGCAGCAGCGGGTGCTCGAGCGTGCGCTGCGCGGCGCGCTGCAGGTCGAGGTCGAGCGTCAGCACGACCTCGCTGCCGTTGCGCGGCGGCTTGTAGAACGCGTCGCGGCCGCGCGCGGCGCGCTCCTCGAGACCCTCGCTCTCGCTGTAGCCGTTCTCGCCGCGCAGGTCCTCGTCGAACAGGCCCTCGATGCCGCTCGTGCCGTGCAGCTCGTCGTTGCGGTAGAGCTGGGCCACCAGCCCGCGCAGCTCGCGCAGGTCCTCGTCGCTGCGCGCGGTCTGGTGCGAGAGCTCGAACAGCGCGCGCCGGCCGTGCCGCTGCGAGACGACCTCTTCCAGGCTCGGCTCGCGCACGCTGCCGATCAGCTCGGGCGCGACGCGCCGGCCGGAGTCCTCGAGCGCGACGGCCACGCGGCGCGTGATCGTGCGCACGCGGAAGCCGCCGTAACGCTCGGAGTAGCGCGTCAACAGGTGCACGAGGTCGTAGGCCGGATGCTCGTCGATCTCGAACGCCCGGCTGCCGCGGTCGCGCACGACGTAGCTGGCCTGCTCCAGGGCGCGCTCGCGCCGGGCCGCGCTCAGCTCCAGCGGCACGGGCCGGCCGCACTCGCGCGCCGCGAGCACGATCTGCTCCAGGCGCTCGGCCACGACCTCCTGAAAGCGCCCTTCCCAGCCTCGCGCGAACCAGGCCGGGGTCTCGTGCCCGTCCGCGCGCTCGCTCTCCTCGACGACCTGGGAGCCGTCGAGAAGGGCCCGCATGCGCGCCGCCAGCTCGTCGGTGCCGGCCGGCGGGACCCAGGGTCGCTCCCCCTCGGCGGCGTTCGCGCGCTCGGCCGCGTACGCGGCCGGGACCGGCAGCACCATGGCGGCCAGCAGGCTCCACGGGTCCTCGCCGAAGGCCGCGCGCTCGCGCAGCTCGCGGCGCTCGAAGGGCAGGGCCGGCGCGCCGGCCGGCGCGGTCCCGGCCGGCAGGTCGAACAGGGTCGCGAGCTCGTCGAGCACGATCAAGCGATCCGTGCGGCGCCAGTCGTGCACCCGTTCGCGCCGCTCGCGCGCGCTGCGCGGCGGGACGGCGTACAGCGCCGCGAGCTCGTCCAGGACGCGCCCGGCCGGGTGGCCGAGACCTTCGGCCGAGTCGGCGCGGATGAACGCGCCGGGCACGAACAACGCGTAGTGGTCGTCCTCCCAGGCCTCGCGCAGGCCGGCGATCCAGAGCTGCGTGCGCTCGTCGCTCCAGCGCAGCGTGCGCGCGATCCAGTCCAGGTCGAAGGTGCTGCGCAGCACGTCGCGTGCGATGCGCCCGGGCGAGAAGCCCGCGGCCTGCCGGAAGAGCTCGCTCGCGATCGCGTCGTCGACGCCCTCGCGCGCACGTTGCAGCAGCTCGATCAGGTACGCGCGCTCCCCAGCGCCGGCGCGCCACGGGGCGAGGGAGCCGTCGCCGCTGCCGTCGCCCGCGCCGAGCAGCCGCGCGAGCTGCTCGAGGTCGGCCAGGGCGCCGACCAGCCGCCCGGCCAGGACCAGCTCGAGCTCGTCCGCGCGCACTCCCCGGACCGCGGCCGCCAGCTCCAGCCAGCTCCGGTCGGCGCCGCCCTTGTGCGCGCGCTTCTTCACCCGGCTCCACTCGGCGCGCGAGAGGCCCAGGATGCCGGGCAGGTAGAACCCGAGCTCCCCCGCGCGCGAAGAGCGCCGGTCCGCGCGCGGGTCGGCGGCCGGGACGCTCAGGCCCGACGCCAGGACGATCTCCTGGCCGCGCTCGAAGGCCGCCACCTGGCGCGGCGTGAGCGCCGCCAGCTCGAGCGCCAGATCGACCAGGTGGTCGGCCGCGTAGTGCAGCGACACCGGGCGCATCTCCAGCGCCGAGCGCGCGTGCGCGACCTGCCCCAGGGGGTGCTCGCGCCGGAAGGTGCGGTAGGTGAGCTCGATCCGGTAGTTCTCGTCGTCCTGCACGACGAGCCGCCGGCGGCGGTCCAGGATGGGCCCGCGCTCGTAGGGCAGGGTGCGGTGCGAGCGCACCAGATTGGCCGCCTCACGCGCCCAGATCGCGTGCTCGCCGACCTGGACCTGCAGCATGCGCAACCCGACCAAGCCCAGGCCACAGACCACCAGCACGATCAGCGGTGCGAAGCGGCGCTGCGCTACCACGCCGTCCTCCGCAGCGGGCTGAGGCCGGGCAGCCGCACCAGGAAGCCACCGAGCGCCAGTGCGACCAGCGCGCTCGCGACGGCGCTCCAGGCCAGCGCGCCGGGCTCCAGCTCGAGCCCGGTCGAGCCGTGGCGCGCCGCGCGCACGAGCTGCAGCCAGAGGGAGAAACCGACGGCCCCGGCGCAGGAGAGCAGCGTGCGCCAGAAAGGCCCGCCGATCTCGACCACCGAGCGCAGGGCGTGCGCCACGCCGCCGAGGGCGAGCATGCCGAACAGGATCGCCGCCGCGGGGTCGATCGAGAGGCTCTTGCGCGCGAGGGCGGCCACCAGGGCCGCGAGCAGCACGTCGCGTCGAGCGAGCGTACCGGCCAGAGAGACCAGGAACACGCTGCCGAGGTCGGGCGTGAGGCGGCCGAAGCCGGCGCCACGCGCGAGCCAGCCCTGGAAGGCCAGGATCCACACGAACCACACCAGGACGAGCAGCCAGGCCAGCGCGCGCGAACGGGAGCTCACGGCCGCTCCTCCCCGGCCGCCGCGCGCGCCGCGCCGAGCCAGACCGCGAGGTGCCGCGGCCGCTCGGCCCCGGGCTCGGGCCGCACGGCGATCGGGTGCGTGCCGATCCCGCGCGGCAACGACGTCGTGCCGATGGCGAGCCCGCGCGGCACGCCCTCGCGGCCCGAGCCGGTGAACAGCTCGGCCGCCAGCTCGCCGGGCCCGAGGTCGTCGAGCGCGACCCGCGCCTCCCACAGGAACTCGAGCGCCCCGTCCGCGCGGCGCCGGCCGGTGGAGACGATCTCGCCCACTGCGCGCGGCGGCGCGTCGCCATCGAAGCGCGCCAGGGCGGCCAGGCGCAGGCCGGCGTCGTCGAGGTGCTGTACGTCGGACGCGACCCAGCCGGCGTGGGCGACCACGCCGATCAGGCGCGAGCCGAAGGCCACCGCAGCGCCCGCGCGCACGCCGTGCAGCGCGCCGGCCGAGATGCGCCGGCCCGAGCGCGCGGCCGTGACGTCGCCGGCGGTCAGCGCGCGCGCCGCCAGCCAGTTCGCGCGCTCGAAGGTGTCGATCGCCAGCTCCTGCGCGGGCGCGCCGCGCGCCGCGCCGGCCAGCACGACGACCTGGGACAGGCCGGCCTCGTAGTCGAGGCGCGGCCGCAGGCGCAGGAGCTCGCTCTGGCCGCCGACATCCAGCGCCGCGACCGTGCCCAGCTCGAAGCCGTCGGCCAGCTTCGACCAGCGATCGGCCTCGAGCAAGCCCGGCAGGTCGGGCTCGCGCACGACGACGCGCGCCCCGAGCGCCGGGCGGCGGCTGGGATTGTGCAGCGCGAGGTGGATCGCGCGCTCGCCCTGCGCGCGCGGCGCGAGCCCGCCGACCACCGCGCGGCAAGGCTCGTGGCCGGCCGGCTCGGGTTCCTCCTGGACCGCTCCGACGAAGAAGTCGGCCGCGGTCACCAGATCGACCGTCACCTCGCGCGCGGCGCCCGGCTCGACCCGCGCCACGCGCCCGACGAAGACGTCGCCGGCCGTGACCGGCATGCCCGGCTCGACGCCGTCCGTCGTCGCCAGGCGCACGATGACCCGGTCCAGGCCCTCGCGCCCGCGCCGCACCACCTCGCCGTGGACCCGGCGCCGGCCAGCGCAGAGCTCCGGCCGCGAGGGCAGGGCCGCTCGCTGCTCCGCGGCGAGCACGCGCTCGGCCCGCTCGCGCGCCGCGGCGTCGCTGGCGAAGAGCTCGCGCTCGGCTGCGCGCACCTCGGCCGCGCGCAGCCACCCGAGCGGAGAGGCCAGCTCGACCAGCACGCGCGTGGGCACGAATGCGAGATCGAGCGCGCGCTCGAGCGGCGCGAAGGGCTTGAGCGAGAGCGCCAGCAGTCCGAAGAGCAGCACGAGGAACATCGTCCGCGTGCGCGACAGGATCCCCCTCGGCCGCCTGACGGCCACGGTGCCCCGCTACTCCTCTTCGGCGGCGAGCACGCGCGAGAAGACGTCGAGCTTGTCGAGGAAGATGCCCGTGCCGCGCGCCACCGCCGTGAGCGGATCGTCGGAGACGCGCGCGGGGATGCCGAGGTGGTCGCTGACCGCCGCGGCCATGCCGTACAGCAGCGCGCCGCCGCCGACCATGGTCACGCCGGTGTCGCACAGGTCGGCCGAGATCTCGGGCGGCGCCTCCTCGAGGATGCCGCGCACGGCATCGCAGATCTGGCGCACCGGGCCCTGCAGGGACTCGCGCACCTCGATCGAGGTCACGGTGCTGCGGCGCGGCAGGCCGCTGACGCTGTCGCGGCCCTTGACCTCCATCGAGAGCTCCTGCTCCATCGGCCAGGCCGAGCCGATGGTGAGCTTGACGCGCTCGGCGGTCTGCTCGCCGATCAGCAGGCTGTGGTGGCGGCGCAGGTGGGCCACGATGGCCTCGTCCATCTCGTCGCCGGCGATGCGCAGCGAGGTCGAGACGACCGCGCCCGCCAGCGAGAGCACGGCCACCTCGGTCGTGCCGCCGCCGATGTCGACGATCAGCGAGCCGCGCGCCTCGGTCACGGGCATGTCGCAGCCGATGCCGGCCGCCATCGGCTCCTCGATCAGGAACACGCGCCGCGCGCCGGCGCGCTCGGCGGAGTGGATCACCGCCCGCCGCTCGACGGCGGTGATGCCGACCGGCACCGCGATCACGACCTGCGGCTTCACCCAGTGCCGGCCCTCGTGCACCTTCGTGATGAAGTAGCGCAGCATCTTCTCGGTCACGTCGAAGTCGGCGATCACGCCGTGCTTCAGAGGCCGGATGGCCTGGATGTTGCCCGGGGTCTTGCCGAGCATGGCCTTGGCGGTGTTGCCGACCGCCATGCCGTCGAGCAGCACCTCGCCGGTGTCCTTCTTGACCGCCACGACCGACGGCTCGTTCAGGACGATGCCGCGCCCGCGCACGCACACGAGGGTGTTGGCCGTCCCCAGGTCGATGCCCATGTCGACCGAGAAGCGGCCGAGCGCCCACTCGAAGGGCTTGAAGACGTTCCCCATGCGCGTTCTCCGCGCCGTACAGGAACACGCAAAACGCTCCGCGGTCGTGCGGCGGCCCGTGCGTCCCCTCTCCTACGGCGGTGGGGGCAGTCTACTGGCGCCGGGAGGCTGTTCAAGTGGGCGATGGGCCGGCGGCCGGACGGCCGCGGCCCATCGCGGCGGCCGATGCAGCGGACGGCTCACGCCGCCGCTGATCGCCCGCCGGCCCCACTGGCGCGGCTCGCCCACCCGAGACGCTGAGCCTCTAGGGCCGCAGATGGTGACCGGCGTTCAAGAATCGACTCGATTGCCGAGCGGTGGATCCGGCGCCGGAGGCGCCGCGCCGCCGGTCAGGCGGCGGGGAGGGGGAGGTGAGCGTGTCGCGGCCGGATCGGGGGAGGCCCTCCTCCCCCGCGAAGGAAAACAGCGCGGGCCACGTGACTGCCATTGGGTTGCGGGCATCAGCCCGCGCTGAGCGGTTCGCCGGCCGAGGGCCCTGGCACGACTCGCTCGCCGAGGCGGCCGGACGGCCGCGGCCCATCGCGGCGGCCGATGCAGCGGACGGCTGGCGCCGCCGCTGATCGCCCGCCTGACCCACTGTCGCGGTTCGCCCACCCGAGACGCTGGCGCGGTTCGCCCGCCGAGGCGGCCGGCGCGGTTCGCTCCATGGCACCGCGGCCGCCGTCCGGACCGCAGACCGGCGTCGAGGCGGCGCGGCGACGGCGCCCGGACTCCCCCGACGGCGAGAGCGCGCGGCGCACCGATCAAGGCCGCGGGCAGCTCCTCGGTCTCGGAGAGCGCCGCGCCGGAAACAACTTGCGCCAGCGGCACGGCGGGCGATCAGCGGCGGCGCCAGCCGTCCGCTGCATCGGCCGCGGCGATGGAAGCGGCCGCCAGGCCGCCTTCTCATCGCCTGCATCGGCCGCGGCGATGGAAGCGGCCGCCAGGCCGCCCGTCCATCGCCCTACTTGAAGAAGAGCCCCTGCTGGTACTCGCTGCCGAGCTTGAAGTCGGTCAGGACGAACGCGACCAGGAACAGGATCGTGGTCAGGATCACGACGCCGTCGTCGATCCCCAGGCCCTTCTGCTCCTCGATGACCTCGACCTCGGCCACCGCGGGCTTCTTCTTGGACTTCGCCTCGCGCTTGCGGCCCGCGCCGGCTGCCTTCCTGCGTGCCATGGGATGCCTCCTGAGCTCCCTAGAGGCGGGTGGCGGCGCCGTCGCCCTGGCCGATGGTCTCACCAGCCACCGGCCGGCGCACGACCGCGGTGCACATGTCCGGACGCACGTTCTCGACCCGCACCTGACCTTTGTAGAGGGTGCCCTTGAAGATATCGAACGTGTAGCCGCGCTTGACGCCGTGGTTCGAGCCCTTGTTGATGGCCACCAGGGCCAGGTCCTTGTCGTACAAGGCCTGGACCACGGTGCCCTCGATCAGGGGCTGGGCCATGATGTCGCTGACGGCAACGCCGGTGGCGTCCACCAGCACCGCGAGCTGGGTGTCGAGCTCGGAGATCTGCCCTTCGAGGGCGTGGATCGCGACGTCGCGGTCCTGGATCGTCTTCTTCAGCGAGGCGTTCTCGGTCTCGACCTGGCGGGAGCGGGTCTCGGCGTCCGCCTGGGCGCGAAGGGCCGCGTCGCGCTCGCGCTGAGCATCACTGCGCATCGTGACCGCCTCGTCCTGGGACTGCTGCAAGGTCCGGTTCGTGTCCGTGAGCCCCTGCATGGCGCCCGCCAACTGGTCGTAGTCCGCGCGCAGGTTGGAGTTCTCGGTCTGCCGCTGGCCGGCGACGTCCCGCTGGCGCTGGGCGTCGGTGTTGGCCGCGTCGCGCTCGGCGCGCGCGAGGTCCGCGTCCCCGCGGGCGGAGTCGCGCTCGACCCGCAGGTCGCTGATCTGCTTGTCCAGGGCGGCCTTCTCGGTGGCGCGGTCCGCCTGCTCCTGGGTCAGCCGGGTCTTGAAGTCCTGGCTGGCCGCGAGCAGGTTCGACGCCCACATGAGGAAGAGCGCGGCCAGTACCAGGTTCAGAACGCTGAAGATCCGTCCGATGGGGCTCATGCTTTTGTGAGGGGTGGTGGAGCTGGGGATCCGGGGACGGCGGCGCGGGCGATCGCGGCCAAGCGCGCGGCGGGACGACCCAAGATGTTGGAGTGCAAGGGCTTCTGGGGAGACGCCGGCGCGGCTCGGAGGGGGGCGCGAGTATAGGGAGGCCCCCGGGGGGGGTCAAGCGCCCCGAGGCGGCCGCGCGCGGGCTCGCAACTATCTCCCGGCGTCGTCCGGGTTACCCGCGAGGGGCCGGCGATCGGAGCCGCGCACGGCGCCCCGCCGGGATCCGGACAGCGCCGCCAGGAACGGCAGCAGGATCGCCGCCGCGCGCCACCAGCGCTCGAGACCGACGTAGGGCGGAGCGGCGGCGGGATCGACCGGCACGGGCACGGCCACGGCCAGCGTGCCGGCCACCAGCCGGTCGCGTCCGGCGACCCGCAGGCGCGCGAGCTCGCGCCCGTCGGGGGCGAAGGCGGCGCTGACGCCGGCGTTCGTGGCGCGCACGAAGGCGCGCCCGGTCGCGATCGCGAGCAGGCGCGAGAAGGCGATCATCTGGTCCATCTCGCACGAGTCGAGGTACCAGGCCTCGTTCGAGACGACCAGGTGGAAATCGAGCGGCCCGGCCCGCAGGGGCGCGGTGTAGGGCCCGATGAAGGCGTTGTCGAAACACACCGTGGCGCCGAGGCGCCAGGTCGCGCCGTCGCGGCCCGAGAGCTCGAGCACGGTCGTGCCCGCGCCGGCGACGAAGTCGGGCACGTAGGCCGAGATCTCGAAGATGGCGTCGCGCACGAGCTCGAAGCGCTCGAGGCCCATCATGGTCTCGGCCCCGGGCACGAGGTGGCTCTTGGCGGCCAGCGGGCCGCGGCGCCCCTCGCGGTCCCACAGGGCCACGGCGTTCGCGCGCCGCAGCCTGCCGTCGCGCGCGACCAGCGCCTCGGCCCCGGACAGGAAGCTCGTCCCGGCCGGCAGCGCCGCCCGCGCGCGCCCGATCCACGACGCCTCGTAGGGCGCCCACTCCGCCGCCTCCGCTTCCAACCCCGGCGGCAGGTCCTCGGAGACGACCGGCACGCACAGCATCGTCTCGCCCCAGCACACGAGGTCGGGGGCGGGCGCGCCCCGGCTCACGGCGGCCGCCGTCAGCTCGAGCGATCGCTCGTAGTTCTCGCGCGGGTCGCCGTACTGCTTGCGCGCCTGGGCGAAGGCCGGCTGCACGAGCAGGAGTCGAGGTCCGTCGCGCGTCGCCGGCGGCGAGGTGAAGGCGCAGAGCAGGAGCGCGAGCGCGAGCGGCCCCAGCCCCAGCGCGAGGCTCGCCGGGCGCCGCTCGCGCAGCGTCCAGAGCTCGGCCGCCAGTCCCGCCATGGCCGCCAGAACGAAGCCGAGGCCGACGACGCCCCACACGCGCGCGCTGCCGGAGAGGGCCGGCGTCGCGGCGGCGTAGTGGCCGAGGCGCAGCCAGCCCAGTCCGAAGGGCGGCGGCAGGAAGGCGCGCAGGCTCTCGGCTCCGGTCCAGGCCAGGGGCACGGCCAGGGAGAGCGGGAAGCGGCGCGCGATGCGCCGCAGCAGCACGCCGGCCAGCGCGCCGTAGACCCCCATGCCGAGGGCCACCACGGCCAGGGCCGGCACGTACACGTAGGCGACCCACCAGAGCTGCGCTCCCAGTCCGATCGAGGCCGCCAGCCACTCGAGCAGGAACGCGCGCCGCGCGGGACGGTGCGCGGCGACGGCCCACAGCGCGACGCCGATCAGGCCGAGGAGCGCGTTGCCGTCGGCGAGCAGCACGCCCGGCCCGCCGAGGACGTACACCCCCCAGCCCGCCGCCAGCCACCCCGCGCGCCGCGCCATCGGCCGAGTTCTACCCCCTCGCCCCGCCCGGCGCGACCGGGACCTCAGGCCAGGGGCCGGTAGGACACGAGCTCTCCCGCCGTGAGCGTCTCTCCGGGCGGCACGACGGCCAGGCCCTGGGCCCGCGACAACCCCGCCACGTCGGCCGAGCTCTTCCAGCGCACCGGCGCCAGCACGTCGACTCCGTCGGCGCCCTGCGCGACCGACACCGGCAGGTTCTGCTGGCGATCGCCCGGGCGCGTCGCGCCGCCCGCCCAGCGCCCGAGCCGCAGCCGCGCGCCCCACTCGTCCTCACGAGCGCCGCCGAGCTTCGCCAGCGCCGGGCGCACGAAGACCTCGTGGCCGACCAGGCAAGAGACCGGGTTGCCGGGCAGGCCGAAGACGAGCACGCCGGCGCGCAGGCCGAACCACAGCGGCTTGCCGGGCTTGATCGCGACCTTGTGGAAGACCGGCTCGACCCCGCAGCGCTCGAAGGCCTCCCCCACCAGGTCGTAACGGCCCATGCTCACCCCGCCGGTGGTCACGAGCACGTCCGACTCGTCGAGCGCGACGGCGAAGGCGCGCGCGAGCTCGTCGCGATCGTCCGCGAGCACGCCGGCGCGCAGCACCTCGGCCCCGTCGCGGCGCGCCAGCGCCGCCAGGTGCAGCGTGTTGCCCTCGCGGATCTGGCCCGGACCCGGCTCGACGTCCGGCGGCACCAACTCGTCGCCGGTGGTCAGGATCGTCACCCGCGGCCGGCGGAAGACCGGCACCGGCTCGCAGCCCACGGCCGCGAGGAGCGACAGGTCGATCGGCGCCAGCCGCCGCCCGCGCTCGAGCGCACGCTCGCCGGCGCGCAGGTCCTCGCCCCGCGCGCACACGTGCTGGCCGGGTGCGGGCCGGTCGTCGAGGAAGACGCGCTCCCCCTCGGCGCGCGACCTCTCGACCACCACGACCGCGTCGCAGTCGGCCGGCAGCTCGGCCCCGGTGTAGATCGCGACGCACTCCCCCGTCCCGACCCGGCCCGCGTACGGGCGCCCCGCGCTCGACTCGCCGACCCGGCGCAGCTCGCACCCGCCCGCTCGGCCGGCCAGATCCGCCGCGCGCAGGGCGTATCCGTCCATCGCGCTCTTGGCGAAGGGCGGAAGGTCGACGTCGGCCTCCACGTCGGCCGCCAGGACGCGCCCGGCGGCCGCTGCCAACGGGCAGGTCTCGCGCTCGTCCAGCGCGTCCGCGTGGTCCAGAATGATGGAAACGGCCTCCGCCGGAGTGCGCATAATTGGCGATGATCCGACGGTGCGGTTCATCGCCCGCCGTTGCAACGGACGGCCTGAAGGCCGCCGCTGAACGGCGGATTGTAGTCCCACCGGCGGTGCGGTTCGGCTCCCGCTGTTGCGATGGACGGCTTGACGGCCGCCGCTGAAGGGCGGATTGTAGACCACCGGACCGGGTCCGCGCACGATCCCCAGATGACGTCACGGCGATCCCCCCTGCTCCTCGCGCTCGCGGCCGCGCTGGCCGCCGCCGGCTGCGACCGCTCCACGGCCGCGCGCGACGACGCGGCCGCCGGCGCGGTCAAGCGCCATGAGCCGACGCGCGTGCGCACCGAGCCGGTCGTGCGGCGGGAGATGCTGCGCGTGCTCTCGACCACCGCCGTGGGCGAGTCCGAGCGCCAGGTGACGATCCTGCCGCAGGCCTCGGGCGTCGTGACCGAGCTCTCGGTCGAGGAGGGCGACGCGGTCGCGGCCGGCGAGGTGCTGGCCCTGCTCGACCGGCGCGACGCCCAGGCTGCGCTCGACGACGCCACCGTCGCCCTGGAGGAGGCCGAGGACAACGTCGAGAAGGCCGCGCTGGTCGAGCGCGAAGCCCAGGCCACGGCCAGGGGCCGCACGCTGGCCTACGAGCAGGCGGCGCGCAAGTACGAGCGCAACGCCCAGGCGCGCCTGATCTCCGAGCAGGACCTGGAGCAGCTACGCTTCGAGCGCGACGACGCGCAGCGTGCGCGGGAGACCGCCCAACTGACCGTCGATCGCGCGGCCTTCGACGCCAAGGCGGCCGCGACCGCGGTGCGGCGCGCCGAGCTCGCCCTGCGGCGGGCCGAGGTCGCGCTCTCGAACACCGCCCTCAGCGCGCCCTTCGCGGGCGTGATCGCCCGGCGCTCGATCCGCGTCGGCGACAGCGTCGGCCCGGGGACCGAGGCCTTCGTGCTGACCGACCTCGAAAACCTGCGCGCGGTCATCCACCGCCCGCAGCGCGAGCTGGCGGTCTTCACGCAGCTCGGCCTGGGCGGTGGCGGGAACGGGAGCGGCGCGGCCGCCGGCGCGGGCTCGCTGACGGTCGTCGCCCGGGCCGAAGCGATCCCGGGCTACGCCTTCCCCGGCACGATCGAGCGCATCAGCCCGAACATCGACTCCGACTCCGGCTCCTTCCGCGTCACGGTGCGGCTGCACCCCCACGCGGACGGGACGCGCATCCTGCCCGGCATGCTGCTGCGGCTCGAGATCGTCGTCGAGCGCCACGCCGACGCCCTGGCCGTCCCCAAGCGCGCCCTGCGGCGAGAGGGCGACACGACGCTCCTGTTCGTCGCGCGCGACGGCAAGGCCCGGCGCGTGGAGGTGAGCGAGGGCTTCTCGCAGGGCGAGCTGGTCGAGGTCGCGCCCCTGAACGACGCCGAGCTCGACCAGGGCGCGCAGGTCATCGTCGTCGGCAACCGCGACCTGGAGGACGAGGCCGAGATCGAGCTCGTGGCGGCGGAGGACGAAGACGAGCTCCCGAGCGACGAGTAGCGCGCCGTGAGACCGCCCTCCGTCGTCGCCGGAGAGGCCGCCGGCCGGGGCCTGTCCTTCGTCACCCGGCGCCCCGTGGCGATCACGATGTTCATGATCGCGATCGCGGTCTTCGGGCTCGTGTCGCTGCAACGGCTGTCGATGGACCTCTTGCCGGAGATCAGCTACCCGACGCTGACCGTGCGCACGTCCTGGCCGGGCGCCGCGCCGGAGGACATCGAGGAGCGCGTCTCGGTGCGCATCCAGGAGTCGCTCAGCACCCTGGCGGGGCTCGTGCGCACCAGCTCGGTCAGCCGCGCCGGCACGAGCGACGTCGTGCTCGAGTACGAATGGGGCACGGACATGACCTTCACGGTGCAGGACGTGCGCGACAAGCTCGACAGCTTGTTCATGCCGCCCGGCGCGGAGCGCCCGCTGATCCTGCGCTACGACCCGAACCTCGACCCGATCCTGCGGCTCGGCGTGCGCCGCGCCGGCGCTTCCGGCGGCGAGAAGGACCTGATCCACCTGCGCTGGATCGCCGAGCACCGCATCGAGCGCGAGCTCGAGTCGCTCGAAGGCGTGGCCGCGGTCCAGGTGCGCGGCGGCCTGGAGGAGGAGATCCGCGTGCGCGTCGATCCGTTCAAGCTGTCGGCGCACTCGATCGACCCCAACCAGCTCGCGGCGCGCCTGGCGCAGGAGAACCTGAACGCTTCGGGCGGGGTCGTGCGCGAGGGCTCGACCGAGTACCTGGTGCGCACGCTGAACGAGTTCCAGGACCTGGCGGAGATCGAGAACCTGCCGGTCGTGCAGCGCGGCGAGGCGGTCATCCGCATGCGCGACATCGCCACGGTCGAGCGCACGCACAGGAAGCGCGAGGTCGTGACGCGCCTCAACGGCGGCGAGGCGGTCGAGGTCGCCATCTACCGCGAGGCGGGCTCGAACATCGTCGACGTGGCCGAGGCGGTGAAGGCGCGCGTGCTCGGCGACGAGCAGCAGCGCAGGCACACGGCCCGGCTGGACGAGGGCGGCGGCGAGGCCGGCGGGCGCGCGCGCGGGCGTTTCGAGGACCGGCGGCTCGAGAACTACCTGCAGTGGCGCCTGCGCAACGACGTCGAGATCGAGCTCTTGTCCGACCAGTCGGTGTTCATCAAGGCCGCGGTCGACGACGTCAAGCAGGCGGCGGTCCTGGGCGCGCTGCTGGCGGTGTGCGTGATGTGGTTCTTCCTGCGGCGCCTGGCGACGACCCTGATCGTCGCCGCGGCGATCCCGATCTCGGTCATCGTCACGTTCGCGCCGATGTTCCTGCTCGACGTGTCGCTCAACCTGATGTCGCTCGGCGGCCTGGCGCTCGGCGTCGGGATGCTGGTCGACAACGCGATCGTGGTGCTGGAGTCGATCTCACGCTGCCGCGAGGAGGGCGACGACGTCGCCTCCGCCGCGGTGCGCGGGCTGCGCGAGGTGGCGGGAGCGATCACGGCCTCGACGTTGACGACCGTGGCCGTCTTCGCGCCGATCGTGTTCGTGCACGGCATCGCCGGGCAGATCTTCGGCGACCAGGCCGTGACGGTCGTCTCGGCGCTGCTCGTGTCGCTGCTCGTGGCGGTGCTGTTCATCCCCATGCTGGCGTCGCGCGCCTGGTTGCAGGGCGACTTCCTGAGCGGGCGCGAGCGCCGCCCGGCCCCCGCGCTCGTCTCGGACCTGACCTGGAGCTGGGCGCGCTGCGTCTCCAGCGGGCTGACCCTCCTCGGGCGCGCGCTGCTCCTCGTGCTGATGGGCGCGGCGCTCGTTCTGGCGGCCCTCGCGCGCCTGTCGGGGGAGGCCGGGCGCGTCGCGACCTGGCCGCTGCGCGCCGCCTTCGACCGGGTCTGGGGTGCGGCCGAGCGCGCCTACCCCGCGCTGCTGCGCGGCTCGCTGGCTCGGCCGTGGATCGTGCTGCTCTTCGTGCTGCTCCTCGGCTGGCTGGCGTTCGAGCGCGTGGCCGACCTCGGCGTCGAGCTCCTGCCCGAGATCCACCAGGGCGAGTTCACGGCCCACGTCGGGCTCGGCGTCGAGAGCCCGCTCGAGAACACCGACCGCGTCATGAGCGCGCTCGACCGCCGCGTGCGCACGATGACCGGCGTGGGCGTGACGGCGCTGACGGTCGGCGTCGAGGCCGACACGCTCTCGCGCGACATCGAGGGCGAGCACACCGCGCGTCTGACGGTGCGGCTGGACGAGGAGCACGCGACCTACGCCGAGGAGGAACGCGTGCTGGGCGACGTGCGCCGGCTGCTCGACACGAATCCCGAGGTGCGCTCGGTGGACGTGACGCGGCCGACGCCCTTCGCCCTGGAAGCCCCCGTGGCGGTCGAGGTGCTCGGCCACGATCTCGAGCACATGCAGGCGGTCGCGCAGGAGGTGCGGCGCCGCATGTCGTCGATCGAGCAGCTCACCGACGTGCGCAGCTCGGTGCGGCCCGGCCACCCCGAGGCGCGCGTGGTCTTCGACCGCGACAAGACGCTCGAGTACGGGCTCGACCTGGCGGGCGTGTCGAGCCTCGTGCGCGACCAGCTCCTGGGTGACGTCGCGACGCGCTTCGTCGAGGGCGACGACCGCATCGACATCCGCGTGCTGGGCGACGAGCGCTACCTCGCGACCCTCGGCGACGTGCTCGACCTGTCGGTCAACCCGTCGGCCGCGACGCCGCTGCCGCTGAACGCCGTGGCGCGCGTCGAGCTCGTGCAGGGCCCGGCCGAGATCCGGCGCATCGGCAACAGCCGCGCGATCGTCGTCAGCGCATCCGGCTCGGGGCTCGACCTGGGCGGCCTCAACACGCGCGTGGAGCGGGCCCTGAACGACATGGTCACGCCCGACGACGTGTTCGTCGAGCTCGGCGGGCAGAAACGCGAGCTGGAGGAGGGCATGGCCAGCATGCGCTTCGCGCTGCTCTTGGCGATCTTCCTGGTCTACGTCGTGATGGCGAGCCAGTTCGAGTCGCTCGTCCAGCCGCTGATCATCATGCTGACCGTGCCGCTGGCCGGCGTCGGGGTCGTCTTCACGCTCGACCTCCTGGACCAGTCGCTGTCGGTGGTCGTGTTCATCGGCCTGATCCTGCTGGCCGGCATCGTGGTCAACAACGCCATCGTGCTGGTCGACCGCATCAACAAGAGCCGCGACGCGGGCCTCGACCTGCACACCGCCATCCTGGAGGGGGGCAGCGCGCGGCTGCGGCCGATCCTGATGACGACCCTGACGACGGCGCTGGGCTTGTTGCCGCTGACCGGCTGGCTGGCGGGCGTGCCCTGGCTCGGCACGTTCGGCTCGGGCGAGGGGGCCGAGATCCGCGCGCCGATGGCGATCACGGTCATCGCCGGGCTGGTGTCCTCGACGCTCTTGACGCTGGTGGTCGTGCCGGTGGTCTACTCGCTCGTCAGCCGCCGCAGGCGGCACGCGGGTCGGGAGGCGGCGGCGTGAGCGCGGCCGGCGCGGGGTCGGGCTTCTTCGCCGGGGCGGTGCGCCGTCCGGTGATGCTGCTGGTCACCTTCGCGACCCTGATCGTGATCGGCACGATCGCGTACACGCGCATCCCGCTCGAGATGATGCCGCAGGGCATCCAGGGGAACGGGCTCAACGTCTTCGTCTGGAACCCCGGCGCCAGCCCGGAGGAGAACGAGGCCAAGGTGGTGCGCCTGCTCGAGGAGCAGTTCCGCACCCTGGGCGGCGTTGACAAGGTCTACTCCTGGTCGCGCGAGGGCGAGGCCAGCGTCGAGGTGATCTTCGACCGCGGGCACGACATGAAGCTGGCGCGGG
>Ga0326597_10001308_pt1 | contig 40678 bp, 38 predicted proteins | sample RVTome_12_FD_203789 | JGI IMG/M metagenome (GOLD analysis project Ga0326597, IMG submission 203789) | Soil microbial communities from uranium-contaminated site in the Upper Colorado River Basin, Wyoming, United States - RVT100D185 | ecosystem: Environmental > Terrestrial > Soil > Contaminated >... | reverse complement strand
CGAGGGCGAGCGTTGGACAACGTGATGGTGGAGAGACTGTGGCGCACGGTGAAGTACGAGGACATCTACCTGCGGGACTACGCCGACGGCACAGAGGTGCGCGGGGGTTTGGGCCGGTATTTCCGGTTCTACAACACCCAACGACCGCATCAGGGACTTGGCAAGCAAACGCCTGCCGAAGTGTACTTTGGGTTCAACAGGGGGGACGTTGGGATATGGACCGAGTTGAGATCGTAGCGTATAGGGCATTTGTGGGCGTCGATCTGAAGGGACCAACCCGGGCTCACGGGTATTTCGCCTCCCATGCCCTTCAAGGAGGTTTGAACCACCACAATGAGAGGAGAAGTTATGAGGATAGTCCATTAGCTTATTTCAGGTCAAAAACTGTCCAAACGATGGGGGGAGGCTCAAGGATTTAGTCGAAGCGGTCCTAGAACGAATGCGCGAGAGATCCCTGATCGCAGAGTGAGAGAAACCAAAGAGGAACATCTTGAATGTGTGGCCTAACCTTTTCCTTCAAACCGACGCAGCGCATGTAAGGCTGAGTATGACATCAGGCCACAAGCATCTCGGAGGTTGCGCATATGAGTAAGGATGACCAAAACACCACATCGTTTGGATTCGCAATGGCAAACTGGGCCGGTCCTGACTTCTGGTGCGTATACGCAAATGGCTATAAACGGGCATCTGAGTTGCTGATTGAGGCTCCGAAGAATACATACGAAACAAACACTGTCATATTTCCGATCCTCGCTCTATATCGACAATACATAGAATTGTCCTTGAAGGAAATAATCGCCTATGGTCAATATCTTGCCGCTGACGGCACGATGCCAATGACTCATGACCTAAAGAACCTCTGGGCCTGCGGCAAAAAGTACCTTCTCCGATACTATGATACCTTCGGCGAAGATCGGCTCAGCCGCGCTCAACGACTTATCCATGAGATCCATGAATTTGATCCAACCGCAGAAGGCACTCGCTATCCAAAGGTAAAACCCAAGGGTAAACGAGGGAAAGAGAACATGACAAGCGCAATCAATCTACCCGCGTTCCTAAGTCTCGATGAACTGCATCGCCACATTCAAGAACTTGGTGAACTACTAAATGAAGCAACAAACTACTTGGCACATTCCCAAGATCTTGAAGCGGAGGTGCGTTCCATTTACCAATCTTATTAACTGTCTCCCCTGCAATTTGAATTGTTGAGGATGCATGCTCATGACTGATCAAATGCTTCGCAACTTCGCTGCGGACCACCTATATTACGAGTTGTGGATGCTCTACGAGTCGGCATGTCCAAGATCAAGAAATTCGAAGTGACTGGGTCTTGAAGAATGCTCTCATCGAATCCTTTACGATCCATGCTCGGAGCCTTGCGATCTTCCTCTATCCGGAAGAGGCAAGGAAATACCCTGACGATGTTACATCGGAGGAGTATGTCAAGGATATCCAGGAGTGGAAGGAAGCACGAGGATCTATTCCTCCGGAGATCAAAACCACGATCCAGCGCACTGGGAAGGAAATAGCACACCTCACCACCGAACGGCACCCTCCAGGCTCACCGCAGAAGGTTTGGAGTCCAGAGCCCATTTTTCAGGCGTTTATCCGACCGCTAAAGCGGTTTCTTGCCCACAGCATCCCGGAGCGGCTGGATACCAGTGTGGGCGCTTTTATTGGCGCTTTGCCTATTGGCAAGAATGATTAGGTGGGTTCCAGCTCAGGTTCGCGGTTGTAAATTCCAGGTTGATTTGCCATCGAGTCGCCGCCGTAACGAGTCTTGTACGGCTTATCTACCATCTTAAGAGGAGAACGCCATGACCACAACAACTTTTACAACGGTTGTCTGGATGCTCATCGCAAGCGCCTCTGTCTTTTTCTTGTACTCGATTGCATCTGCGCTTGGTGCTATAGCCCAGGCGTTATGGGAATTGCACCCGATTGGCGAGGCAACAAAGTCATTTATGGACGAGCTACAGGACGAGCAACGCGAGGAGGCTGGCGACTCGCGGCACGAATCATTGATAACAATCATGGCACGGCTTTGGGGCCGGTCTTGAGGCCCGAAGGTCCTTCAACGAAACGGGTCGCCAGCATCAATCAGGGTCGTAAATTCCGGGGACCGCCATAATTCTTGGCCTTGCGCCACCATAGCGTCGCCGCACGGCAAGAATCGGACAGGTTATAGCGCCGGCCTCCCCCATCACGCCACCTAGCGCAGAATCCGAACGGCTTGGCCGCCGGTTAGACAGGACACGTCGCTAGTGATAAGCTACAGGGCTAGAGGTAATGGCAATGCTTGAACTCATGGAGCGAATCACCGTTGATCCAGAGCAATGTGGTGGGCGACCCTGCATTCGTGGTATGCGGATTCGGGTTAGCGACGTACTGGACCTCCTCGCCAACGGTCTCACCCCCGAGCAGGTCCTTGAGGAACTGCCGGATCTTGAGCTTGAGGATGTCCGTGCCTGCCTGCGGTTTGCCAGCCGTCGCCTCGATCATCCCGTGGTGACGGCTTGATCATCTGGATCGATGCCCAACTTTCACCAGCTCTGGCCCCTTGGATCACAGCGACGTTCGGGATTGAAAGTCACGCCGTGCGGGAGTTCGGCCTCCACAGGGAAAAGGATCTACCGATCTTTCAGGCGGCACGTGATGCCGAGGCCATTGTCATGACAAAGGACAGTGACTTTTTGGTATTGCTTGACAGGTTCGGGCCGCCGCCTCAAATCTTGTGGGTTACCTGCGGCAACACCTCCAACATGCGGCTAAAAGAGGTCTTGACAGCAAGTCTGCCCCGCGCAATTGATCTCTTGCGCCAGAGCGAACGTCTCGTTGAGATCAGTGATTCAGTCTAGGGACGAATCGACTCTGTGCAACTTTACCACCGCCCGCCGGGGCGGGTCAGGTTTGGTCACGAGTCAGAATGATACGGTAGCGCAAGAGGAGCAACGCCTATGAGATCTAAAATTTGCGTGTGCAAAATTCACCGGGTGTTTTACTACCGCCTCGAGGCGAATTGCTTCACATCAAGAAAAGCGCCAGAGACTTTTCTTATTTCTCAATAACAATTCACTGTAGCCATTCCACCGTCCAGCCTCATCATGTTGCATGGGACCGGCTTTTGCATCGCCCGGGTGTTTTCCCGTAGAGCGTGGGTCGCTTCCCGTTGTGCTCGAGTTGCGTCCATCTGAGCAATTTTGGAAGCTATGCGGGCTTGGGTTTCCTCCTGTTGGAGTTGATTTCCCCTCATTTGCGCCAGGGTGGCTTGTTGCTGCGTTTGGATCGCCTGTTGGTCGGTCGCGAGTCTTTGTCTTTCAAGTTCCTGTTTCTGTCTTTCCTGTTCGACTTTTCTTGCTTCCAGGGCCAATTCATACATTTTGAGCGCGAGCTTCTCTCTTTCCTGTTCTATGGTTGCTGCCATGGAATCAAAAAGGCTCTTAAACTCACCCTTCGAAATCTCTCCCCGATCAAGGCGATTACACAGAGCAATATTGTAGGACTGCAAAAGCTGATCGAATGAGTCCTTCGGTGCGGGCAGGGGCACAAATGTTGATTGCCCGGTTGTCGGATCGATGTATTCACCGGAGATAGCGCCCGGCTCTACCTTAAACTTGCATTCACGGAGATCATGAAGCGTCTGTTGGGGATGAGGTATGTGAACGTAATGCGGCTGAACCACGTCTTGAGCATTGAGATCCGAGGAACCCAGGCATAGCGGAAGAGCTATCGGGAAAGGACGGTTTTGTTGAAAAGCTTGAACAGGCATTGAGTCGTATCCTACAGCGCCAGAACCCAGGAGGGGAAAAGGGGCTGAAACGCAAATAAGTATGGCGTGCCCGGAATCGCCCGGATTGCGGATTGAGAGTCCCCGGATTGACGACCACAATGATTTATATCCACGTCCTCATGCAGGGGAGTTTAGTCCGGCAGACTCGCTTTTGACATAGCTGCTGAATCCGTTGCGGGTATTTCGGTATTAACCATGTCAGCGTTTGTCGGGCGGTTGCCGCCACCCAAGAGGTTGACAAGCCCTTGGAAAGGCGTGAGAATCATCTTAATTTCGTCAAATTTGGGAACAGTGCAACGTTGACCAAGATACTCGGTAGACAGGCCGGTAAAATGCAATGCCTCGAAACCGTTTGAGCATGCAGCGTGGCCGGAGGTAATATTCGACTCAATGCCGACGGTCTTGAGGATAGGCCCTTACCGTTTCTTCTTCGTTTCGCTCGACCGCGGTGAACCTCCTCATATCCATGTTCGACGGGAGAACATGGTGGCAAAATTCTGGCTGGACCCGATTGCCCTCCAACAGGGAGGTGGATTTAGCCGGGCGGAGGTGAATATGGTAGGCAGGCTGGTTCAAGAACATCGGCAGACATTACTGGAGGGATGGTATGAGTTCTTTGGCCACTGAGCGGAAGGAGCCTCGGGCTCGAAGTGTCGCCGTAACCGAAGAGTCTTTGACAGTGGATCTGGTTGATGGGCGGACGATTATTGTGCCACTGGCTTGGTATCCTCGTTTGTGGCACGGCACGCCGGAGGAGCGCAATCACTTTGAGATTTTTGGAGATGGGACGTACATTCACTGGCCCGATTTGGATGAGGATTTAACTGTAGCCGGCCTTTTAGCGGGCCTTGTCTCCGGCGAGAGCCCCCAATCGTTGAAGAAATGGTTGGAAGGACGAGGGCAGAAGAAACGCAAATCGAAGTAACTGGATCGATTTGCTGTTTAACGAGTCGCTTCAGGCCAATGGTTAATGGTGACGGCCCCATGTGCGCGGGCGCTTCACGGGGGCCACCCACGTTTGTTTGACATCGCCCGACCTTATCGATAGCCTTGGCCGGAATGGAATCCCAGAGGGAAAAAATCTAGCCATGGCCCAGACCTCCCGAGAATTTCAGATATTCGCCAAGCCCGTGGGCGCCATCTGCAATCTGGACTGCCATTACTGCTATTACTTAAAAAACGAGCACTACTACCCCAAAGGCTCTTTTCGGATGCCCGAGGATGTGCTGGAGAGCTACATCGTCCAGACCATCGAAGCCACCCCCACTCCGGTCATTCGTTTTTCCTGGCACGGCGGCGAGCCCACCCTCCTGGGTTTGGATTATTTTCGTAAAGTTGTCTCTCTGCAGAAAAAGCACCAGCCCTCCGACCGCAAGCTCTTGAACGGCATCCAGACCAACGGCGTCACCCTCGACGACGAGTGGTGCCGCTTTTTCAAAGAGGAAGGGTTTCACGTCGGCATCAGCATCGACGGCCCCAGGGAACTCCATGACCACTATCGGGTGACCAAGGGACAGAAGCCCACCCACAAGGAGGTCATGCGGGGATACCGCCTCCTGCGCCGGCATCGGGTCCCCGTGGACCACCTCTGCGTGGTCCACAATCAAAACGTGCGCCATCCAACGGCGGTCTACCGATTTTTTAAAGAGATCGGCGCGGAATATCTAACCTTTCTTCCACTGGTCGAGCGGGCGAAAGATCAGGAAGGCGGGGTCAGCCCCCGCACCGTGCCCGCCGAGGCCTTCGGAACTTTCCTCTGCACCATCTTCGATGAGTGGGTGCGCAACGACATCGGCCGCATCATGGTGCAGATGTTCGACGAGGCCGCACGGTCGGCCTACGGCCTGGAACACGCGCTCTGCATCTTTCGCGAGACGTGCGGTGACGTGCCGGTGCTGGAGCACAACGGGGACCTCTTTTCCTGCGACCATTTTGTCGAGCGCCCTTACTACCTGGGGAACATCCAGGAGACCTCCATGACGGCCATGATCGAGAGCGAGGCCCAGAGAAAGTTCGGCCAGGATAAGAAGGACACGCTTCCCCGCTATTGCCTCGATTGCGAGGTTCGCGCGCAGTGCAACGGCGGGTGCCCGAAAGACCGCTTCATCCGCACTCCCGACGGCGAGGAGGGGTTGAATTATCTCTGCGCCGGATTCAAACGATTTTTTAACTACAGCCGCCCTTATTTGGAAAAAATGGTGTCCCTCGATGCCGCAGGGCAATCCATCGATAAGCTCATGTCCATCGTTCGGTCAGAGGACGCCGCCAGGACCTCTTCCAGGCCGGGCCGGAACGACCCCTGCCCGTGCGGCAGCGGATTGAAATACAAGCGTTGCTGCGCGGGAAAGATTTCGCCCTTCACCTCCGGCACTGTTTAGCCCCGCCGCTTCTACCGGACACTGTCGCCTACCAACCCCCGTCCATCGCTGGTGCGCTGAAACGACCGGCACATTTTGGGGACCCCTTTTGGCCAAAATGGCGCTTCCATCCGGCGGAAAACTACCGAAGATCACTGAGTTACGTTTTGGCACCCCTTTTGCTCTTTTCACCTACAGACATCGGGCACCACCATCAAACCCGGACCATCCATGGCAGAAAAAATCCTCATAGTCGAAGACAACCAAGACATTGTTGAATTCGTGAAGGAGCTCCTGCAAACCATCGGCTATGCCACCATTGTGGCCACCGACGGCAAGCAGGCCGTGGATTTGGCCTCCGAGCATTTGCCGGACCTGATCCTCATGGACGTCGTTCTTCCGGAGATGAACGGACTGGACGCCGCCCGTCGTATCCGCCAGAACCCCCAGTGCCAGTCCACTCCGATCCTCGCCATGACCGCCCGGGTTCTGCCCAAGGCGAGAGAACAGTGCCTTCAGAGCGGGTGCAACGATTACATCTCCAAACCCTTTTCCCCCAAACAGCTCGTCAGCCGCATCCAGAAGCTGCTGCAGCAGGCAGGCATCCCGCAGGGCGGGCTCGCGGCCATGAAGATCGAAGGCCCGTCGGGCTCCTGACGCCAAATACACCGCGCCTCTATTTGCCCCGCCGGGCGCCTTTCCCTCGTTTGCCATTTCTCGAGACCTATGGTTCCTGTAGTGAAGCCAGCAACTTGGTCGGCATCCAAGCATCGCCGCCAGGTCGCAGGGCATTCTCGGGGCGGCGTGAACCCGCCCAATCACAACCTCGAATCGCCGGGGGAAATTCAACCCCAGGAGGAATCATGGACAAGAAGGTAGAGGTGGCCATTGTGGGGGCCGGCACCGGCGGGCTTTCCGCCCTTCGGGAAGTCCGCAAGGCCACAGAGAGCTTTGTTCTCATCAACGGCGGCCCTTACGGCACGACCTGCGCGCGCGTGGGATGCATGCCCTCCAAGGCCCTCATTCAGGTAGCCAACGACTTCCATCGACGCCGGGTCCTTTCCGGCATGGGAATTCAGAACGGGGAACGGCTCACGGTCAACATTCCTCAAGTCCTCCTGCATGTCCGTTCCCTGCGCGACCGTTTCGTCCGCGGAGTCATGAAGGGCATCGAAGACCTCGGAGACCGAAACCTTGAAGGCTACGCCCGATTTGTCGAGCCCCATGTACTGAAGGTCGGCGATGGAACGGTTCAGGCGGACAAGATCATCCTGGCCACCGGCTCGAGACCCAATATCCCCGCTGGCTGGCAGCCCTTTGCCTCCAGCCTGCTGACAAGCGAAAACATCTTCGAACAGGAGGACCTGCCCCGGACCATGGGCGTGGTGGGTCTCGGAATCATCGGGCTGGAGCTCGGCCAGGCCTTGCACGGGCTCGGCATCGATACCACCCTCGTCGGCCGCAGCGCGCTCATCGGCGGCCTCACCGACCCGGAGGTCAACGCCTATGCCGTGGACGCCATGAAACGGGAGATGAACTTCAATCCAGGATATGAGGCCAGGGTTGAGCCCGAAGGCACAAGCTTTCGCCTGAGTTTTGGGAGCCGAAGCGTCCTCGTGGACGCAGTGCTGGCTGCCCCGGGGCGAACGCCCAATCTGGACGGGCTGGGGTTGGAGAAACTCGGCGTTCCGTTGGATGAACGGGGATTGCCGGCTTTCGATACCCGTACCATGCAGGTTGAAAATCTTCCCATCTTTCTAGCGGGAGACTTGAACGGCGAGCGTCCCATCCTCCACGAAGCTGCCGACGAAGGTCGCATCGCGGGCTACAACAGCGTGCGCGCCGAACCCTCCGCATTCAGCCGGCGCGCACGCTTGAACATTACCTTTTCCCATCCCAACATCGCCGTGACCGGGCGCTCGTTCCGGGACCTGGAAAAGGACGGGTACCTTACGGGGGAGGTTCAATTCGACGGGCAGGGACGGTCCCTCGTCATGGCGGAGAACTGCGGTTATCTGCGGGTCTACGGTGAAACCGGATCGGGCAGGTTGCTGGGTGCGGAGATGATCGCCCCCGCGGGGGAGCACCTCGCCCACCTGCTATCCTGGGCCATTCAAAAACGGATGACTGCCTTTGAGGCCCTCGAGCTTCCCTTCTACCACCCGGTGGTGGAAGAAGGCCTGCGCACGGCTCTGAGGGACCTGGCGGCCAAAGTCCATCCGGGAAAAGAATTCGAGCTGCCCCTTTGCGGGGAAAGCGGCGTCGAGTGCCTGAGCTGAGCCGGGCGCGGGCCGGCTAGAGGACCTTTTCCTTCCACCGGCCCACATGAAACCAGCCGGCCATGGTCCCCCCCCACACAACCAACCCGCAGGAGATGGCAAGCCACAGGCCGTCTTCTTGCAGGTTGAAAACGTAAGGAAGGAAAAGGGCCGCTCCGATCTGGACCCCCGCCAGGGACACGGCGGTAATGACCATGGGGGAAACGGTGTCGCCGGACCCGCCCAGGGCAGAGCCGAGCACCATGGCCGCAGCGAGAAAGAGGTAAAAGGGAGAGGTGAGATGGAGCAACCGTGCCCCCTTGCGAACCACCTCAGGGTCTCCATTGAAAATCCCGATGACGCGGTCTCCAAACAGTAAGAATACCGCCGCGAAACACAACACCACAGCCCCGTACAGCATGCAGGCGGTCCAGGCGCTTCTTTCCGCGCGCTTGGGTTGCCCGGCTCCCAGGTTCTGGCCCACCAGAGTGGCGGCCACGCTTGCCAATCCCCAGCCCGGCGACAGGACCACTACCAAAATCCGCATGGCGATTCCGTAGGCAGCCAGGGTGTGAGTGCCGAATCCGGCCACGATCCTGATCATGGCGATAGCGGTGAAGGCACGAAAAGACCGCTGGAAGGAACGAGGGATACCGATCCTGAGAATCTTCCAAAGCATGATGGGATCCACGCGCAAGCCGTGAAGCGAGAGGCGAACGCCGCGGCACCCGCGGAAGAGAACCCTCAAGAGGTAGGCCGATGCGCATACGTAACAGAGGACCAGGCTCAAGGCGGCGCCCCGCACCCCCAGCGCGGGTACCGGGCCCCAACCGAAGACAAGAATCGGCTCCAGGGTCACGGTGAGAAAAGTCACAAGCAGCATGGCCCGGGCGGGGATCTTGGCCTCCCCCGCCCCGTGCAGGACCGCCGAGATGGCATGGGTCAACAGATACAGAGAGGCGCTCAGGATGATGATGCGGAAATAGACCGTAGCCAGGGGGACGACGGAAGGCCCGGCGCCGAGCAGGACAGTGATCGGTCTCGCATACAGGCCGCCAGCCGCCACAAGCGGCAGGGAGACGAAGAGAGTCAGAAAAATACCCTGATGGGCAACGTGGCTGGCATCGGCGTACTGCCTTGCCCCTATGGCGCGTGAGATCAGGGCGCGAAAACCCATGCTCGTGCCCGAGATAAACGTCCAGAGCACGTCGAGCACGATGCCGCCGATGGAAACTGCGGCGACGGCCTCGGCGCCGAGTTTCCCCACGAAGAAGATATCGGCCACGCTGGAAAAGTTTTGCAGTACGCTACCGACCACCATGGGGACGGCGAGCACCCAAACGGAGCGAAAGATGGATCCCTCGGTCAAGTCGGAATGCTGTTCTTTCATGGGGTCGTCTCGTGGAACGCGCCGAAGGCGCAGGCGGACGGGCTCAACCGGGCGCCGGAGACCCGACGCGATGTTGGTCGGAGCACGAAGGCTATATCTGGAATCGTTAGGTCGAATCAAAAACCAATCCCTGGGGAATTATGGGCTCAGGACACGTCGGAGCCCAGACACTCCAGGGCATAGAAAGCCGCCGGGATTGCACAACCTCACGTGCAACACATCCCACTCACGCCCCTGTAACCGCGGGGATTACGGCAGAACTCCCCGATGCCTGCGTACGCCTCAAAAATGCATTTGCCCGTGGCAGTGCGCCGGTATCAGCGTCCGCTAAGCATTTTCTGCCACTCCCGGCGAATCTTTCCGATATACAGGCCCTTATGTTTCTCGATCACATCCCAGGTGTCAATCATGAAGTCCTTACCGGACTTCTGGCCTTCTTGTGTGAGCGTGTAGATTCTCCCGCCGGGAATGTAAGGAGAAGTCCTCCCCTGCCACTTGTCGAGAATCTTCTGGGCCTCGGGGGTCGCGAGAACCAACCCCACCAGGACAGCCACGTTTCGTGACTTGCCGTTTTTCGGCACAACCCAGTGATAGGGGGCAACCCACTTGGCATCCTTTAAGAAAGCGAGACCGATGGGTGCGCCCGTCTGGTCCGCGTAGTTCTGGGCCTCGTACATCACGCAGTAGAAGGCCTGCATGGCGTACTGGCCCGCCGCGATGAGATCTTTATCGCCGCAACCGGGCTCCACCCCCACCAGGTTACCGTTCTTGACGATCCCCTCGATCACCCGGGTCACCAATTTTTCTCCCTTCAAGACGGCGATTTCGGACCATTGACTGGCGGTGCTGGTGCTGACGATCTTCCCCTTATATTTGGGATCCAGCAAATCCTCCACCGTCGCCGGCAAATCCTCAGCCCGCATCATGTTCTTGTTGTACACGATGCCGCCTGTGGTTCCTGCCACGATGAGCCCGGTGCTCGCGTCATTGATGACGCTGGCCGGGAGATCGGGTTTAAGCTCGCGCCAATTCACCTTTTCGGCAACTCCCTTCTCCGTCAAGCTGAACGCGAGCCGGGGGCTGTTCAAGAAGGCGTCCGTCGACGAGGGTTGACCCGCGGCGTACTCTTGAAGCCCTCTGGCAGTGGCGCGTGAGAGATTGGGTCCCGAGCCAAAGCTGACCCTAATGTCAACCCCGTAAATCTTCTTGGTCAACTCCGCGATATCGTCCCAAAGCTGCTGCGGCCCCCATCCCCCCAGGACCATTTTCATCTCGCGCTCCTCCTTGGCCGCCTGGATCACCTTTTCCAAAGCGGGGGTCGGCGCTGCCTTCGGCTGGATAGCCGGCGCCAACAACCACAAGACGGGTAGAGACAAAACAGCGCGCTTCCAAATGGCTGTGTTCGGCATGGTTCTGATCCTCCTTTTATTTATTAAACCTCTGCTCCCTTAGATGCCATGGTCATCGTTTGCTTTGGGAATTCGTTCATCCTATCTCCGCTGGCTCCGTCCCTTTGTCAACAAAGAGCCGGATGTTGGCACGGGGAATCTGGACATACAGCTGGCCCTCGAGCCTTTCCGAAGACATGCGGTTCGCCACCAGCGTCTGACTGCCAACGGTGAGGGAAAAGACCCGGTAGTTTCCCATGAATGTTTCCGAGATGATTTTACAGGGAAACGATCCAGCGTCGCTGTCGCCGCGGTGAGGATCATTGGACAGTTCCACGCACTCCGGCCGCACCCCGAGCAGTACCGGGGTGCCCGGGGCCGCGCCGTCGGTGCCCGTGATGTGGAGGACGCCCAGGGGAGTCATAACCTTTTCTCCCGCTTGGACTTTGCCACGGATCCAGTTCATGGAGCCGAGAAACTGCCCCACGCGAGGCTCCACTGGATAGGCGTAGAGATCCTCCGCACGTCCGACCTGGAGGATCTCCCCGCCGTGCATCACGGCGGCCCGGTCGGCAAGGTCCATCGCCTCGGTCTGATCATGGGTCACATAAAGAACCGTCAACCCGACTCTGCGCACCACGGCTTTGAGCTCCGTGCGCACCTCTTCGCGAAGCCGAGCGTCCAGATTGCTCAGGGGCTCATCCATCAGCAGAAGCGAGGGCTCCACGGCAAGGGCGCGAGCCAGGGCCACCCTCTGCTGCTGCCCGCCGCTGAGTTGAGGGGCTGGCCGGTTCGCATAACCCTCCATGTTGATCAAACCCAACACCTTGTGGACCCGCTCCCGAACCATGGATTTCGGGATTTTTCTTTTCCCGTGCTTCAATGGCAAAGCGATGTTTTCGAACACGGTCATATGGGGCCAGATAGCGTAGGACTGAAAAACCATGCCGATGCCGCGGTATTCCGGCCCCAGGTTGACTCGGCGCGAGCTTGAATACACCAGTCGATCGCCCAACAAAATGTCTCCCTCATCGGGCGTCTCCAGACCTGCGATGCAGCGCAGCAGGGTGGTTTTCCCCGAACCGCTGGGGCCGAGCAAGACAAAGAATTCGCCCTCTGCCACTTGCAGATGGATCTCCTTCAAGGCTGTGACGGCTCTCTCCCTGGCCTGAAAGACCTTTTTGACTCCCGTCACGGCAATCATCCAAGCAGCCTCATGACCGTTTTTCTGGTTTGTTGCCCGGTCACTGGGACCAGGCGACCCTCTTCCTGCCAAAGACAAAATAGAGTATCACCAGGGGCGAGATCATCAAAACAAGCACCAACGAGACCGCCGCCGCCTGATTTAATGACTCGTTGCGCCAGACCCCAAATATAAACACGGGTAAGGTTACGTTGTGCGCAGTTGCTAGCAGCGCCGCCATGGTCAGCTCGCGATAGGTCAAAAGCGCCATCCACAGCCAGGAGTACAGGATCGTCGGCATGAGCAACGGGCAAATGAGGTACCAGACCACGCCCAACGATCCCAGGCCGAACACGTACCCGGCCTCGTCCAGCTCCCGATGGAGCTGGACCAAGGCTCCGTTGTAGACCCGGGTTGCGAAACTGACCCTGGTGGCGACATAAGTTCCCAAGAGGATAAAGATCGTACCGTAGATGGGCAAGATGTTACGAATCCAGAACAGAGCGACGATGATCGCCCCAACAGCGAACACGATGTTGGGTACCACATGGGGCAAAAAGGCCAGGATGTCAAAGGCCGGCGCCAGCCGATGGCCGGAACGGACCACGACCCAGGATATGGCCAGGGAGAGAACCGCCGTGATGGTCGGGACGGTCAGAACCAGTATGAGAGTGTTGCGGGCCGCGAACCAGAACCCGCCCCAGGCCACCTGGCGGAAATTTTGCAGCGTGACGTTTTCCAGGGCCTGCCATGAAAATGGCTGGAAATAAGGGGTGAACGCCGCCCACACGAGCATCAGAACCGGCAGCAGCAGGGTCAGCATGGTAACAAGGGCGACGAAGGCCCAACCTGCGATCCACCATTTTCCAAGATCCACCGGTTCTGGACGGTAATTTCGTCCCGTCACGACGGCGTAGCGGTCCGCCTGGCGAATGACCCTGAGATACCATGCCGTCAACGGAAGTGCGATGGCCACCATAAAGGCGCTTGCGGCCCCGATGATTCCATAATTGGGGAGCACGTCCTCCGGCTGGGCTTCAGTAAAAACGAATGTGCTGAAAGTATAGACGCGGTTTCCCAGTCCGATGATCGCGGGCACGTCGAAGGCGCCGAGAGCGAGAGTAAACACGTAAATCCCAGCCGCCAGGATAGTGGGCCAAAGCACCGGGAAGGTGACCTTTCTCAGCCTGTCAAACAGTCCAATTCCGTGAATTTGAGCGCTTTCCTCGATGGAAGGGTCCATGGCCTGAAAGGAGCCGGCCATCATCACGAAAGCCAGAGCCGCCAGGGACAACCCCTGAACCCAGCCCATGCCCCAGACCGTGGCAATATTGAAAGGCGAATGATCGAGGGAAAGGGCATTGACGACCCACCGGTTCACCATGCCCATGCGGGGATGGAACAGGAACATCCATCCCATGGCGGTGAAGAAGGTGGGCACGACAAGCCCGAGAGTCATGATGGGGAAGATGGCGCCCCGGCCGGGCAAATTGGTTCTGACCGCCAGCCAGGCCATCGGAATACCGATGAGCAACGCCGTGACGACCGTCGTGACGGCAAATCCCAGCGTATTGGCGAAGCTCTTGTAGGCGAAGGTGTCGCTGTAGATATTGATAAAATTCTTTAGAGTGAATCCGCTGCTCGTGGCGCCCTCTGCCTCGCGGAAGGCCACGACCGCTATGGAAGCCAGCAACAGCACCACCGCCGCCAGGGTGACGGCGGCCGCCGCCACAAGAACCGCACCGCTTCCCCACCTCACCCCCAGTGCCCTGAGGGCACCCGATTCAATGGCTGCTGCCCGTTCGAGAGTCATCCTCCCCCAATCGCCCTGTTGCCCAAGGCGGCGCCAGGGTCAAAAGGGACGTCCAAAGCTCCTAGGTTGCGATATGGGTTCCTATCGTTGGACCTATCAGTCACCCATTGTCCAGATGGAAGAACTCGACGGCGTTGCCGCAGATCATTTTGTATTTCTCTTCCTCGGAAACGCCTTTGAAGCTCTCCTCGATGACCTTGTCGGAATTGGGCCAATCGGACTCGAGATGGGGGAAATCATTGGCCCACATGACCCGTTCGACTCCCCCCTCCTGTCGCACGATGCGGACGCCCGCGGGGTTGCGGTTGAATCCCCAATAGGCGTGCTCCCGGGCGTACTCGCTGGGAAACTTTTTGAGCTGGGGCAGCTTGAACATGCGCTCCACCCAAAAACGCTGGCGCCCGTACTCGTTGTCCAGCTGGTCCATCCAGTTGGGGATCCAACCGATCTGCACCTCGGCAATGTATACTTTCATCTCGGGAAAACGGTCGAACACCCCCGCCCAGATCAACTGGCTGATCTGAATGGCGCCGCGAAAGCCGTACTTGTTGAACCGGTCCACCATGTCGGGCACGGCGGATTCCGGGTCGGGCCGGCGGGCGTACTTGAAAGACGGCGCAGGCGGGGGCGGCGCGCCGCGCTGAGGGAATCCGAATGCCACGTGGATGGTGATGGGCATGGCCATTTCCACCGCGGCGGCCCAGAAACCATCGTCCTCGGGCAACGGGAAACGCCCGCCCGCCGGGAAGGCGTTAAGGGCGACGGCCTTCAAGCCCAGCTCCTTGCAGTGCTTGAGCTCCTCCACCGCGTCGTCGATGTTGGTCATGGGAATGACGCCCACGCCTATGAGGCGGTCGCGATTGACCGAACAGTACTCCTCCCCCAGCCAGTCGTTGTAGGCGCGGAACATGGCTCTGAACGCGCCGTCATTTTTAATGCCGCGCCAATAGGCAGGACCCACATTCCCCGCGAACAGGACCTCCGCGTCGACGCCGTCCATGTCCTGTTCTTTGAGCCGCTGTTCGGGCGACCCGGTTCCCGGCGAGTTCTCGTAGTTCTCGCCCGGAAGCGGATCGAAGGGATGGCGCTCTTCGTAAGGCTTTCCGCAAGCGATGTTGGAGATGAGTCTCTCCAGGGGCTTGCCCTCCTGGATGACCGCCAGGGTCCCATCGTGGAGGGTAATCACCCGGGGCGCATGGTCGCGGAACCTTTTCGGCAGGCGAACGGTATAACGGTCCGGCCTGATCTCCAGATGGGAATCGGCGGAAATGCATTTATACTTCATTGCAGCTTCGCTCCTTTAGGGCCACCGATTGCGCAGATCGGGGCGTACCTTCCAATAGTCCTCAAAGGCCTTGGAACCGGCGCGCTCGTAAACCCGGTGATGGACTTTTTGCTCCGCGTGGTGCAATACAACTCGCTCCGAGTACTGGGTGTGCAGCATCTCCCCCTCGGCCGCCAGGCGATCCGCACGCACCAGGTCATCCAGATACTGCCCCAGTTCAGCGGAGTTCATTATGTTGCAGCGGTAGACCAACCGCCCGTCCCTGTGGATCACGAACGCGGCATTGGGCCAGATGCAGTAGTTTCGATGGACGGTACCCGCCAGGTCGTCCACCAGGACGGGCACGCGCACGTCCTCCAGGCGCTGCAGGTCGCGGGCATGGGCGATCTTTTGCTCCAGCGATGTGTGGTGCGGGTAACGCTCCCCGGGATGAGATTCCCGGGTGTAGAGGAGAAAAAAATAGACCCCCTGGTTTCCGAACCTTTCATGCAAGCGGTTCAAGGCTGGGATTTCGTACGCGCACATAGGGCTGGTGACGGCTCCCGTCATAAATGCCACGTGTCCCTTTTCGCGCAGCCCGCTGAGCTTTAGCGTCCCCCCATCCAGGGTGAGCACTGCAAACTCCGGCGCCGCGAACCCCACCTTGGCGGGCATGAGGGCCCCGGGGTTTTCCGGGGCCGCCGCACCGAAGACAAAGTCCGGCGTGTTGTATTTTTTTTCTTCTTCGTTCACTTGCGTTGGCTCCTAACTCTGGCTTTCTTCCCTGTACAGGCCCATGGCCTCGAGCAGCGGGCGGTCCGTGGTGGAGAAGAGGATGGCGGTTTCATCGCCGGACTTGTTTTCGTGCCTGTGCCAACTCCAGTTGGGCACCACGAAGAAATCCCCCTTCTCCCAGGCTACCTTCTCCCCCTCGACTTCCGTCACCCCGCTCCCCTCGAAGGCGTGGTAGAGATGATTGGCCGTGTGGCGGTGCGCCGCGGTGCCCTCGCCTTTCTCCAGCATCTGGATCCAGCAGGAAAAAGTGGGGAACGTGGGCCCCCCGTTGGGGTTGCGGTATTCCAGGAGGCGACCGTCGTAGGGACTTTTTTCCTCCGGCAGCATCCCGTCCAGAACCGGCAATGTCTCGCCCCACTTGAAAACCAATTTTTTGACCCTCTTTCCCGGCGGCGCCAGGGTTGACGGGTTACGGATGGCGTTGTCCACGGGACTGTTGTAAAGCCGGACGTCCTCGGCGGGATGGGGCTCCTGAAACATGGTCCGTAGCATGCCCATCAGCCCCGTGTCCAGGCAATCGATCCATACCGCATCGCGATCGGTCTCGTTGACATGGTTATGCCATCCCCAGTTGGGCTGGATGAGCATGTCACCCCGCTCCATGACGCACTTTTCCCCGTTGGTGATGGTGTATACGTCCTTGCCGCCTTCGATAACGAACCGCATGGCCGCCGCCGTGTGCCGGTGGGAATAGACCGCCTCGCCCGCCTTGACCAGCTGCACGGCCATGCCCAGGGTATTGCTGGTGCCGGCGGTCATGTCGGGGTGCACGAGCTGCAGCACCCGGCGGGCCCCCTTGAAATTGGTCGGCACCAACCTGGCCGCTGCGTCCAGTCCTTCCCTAATCTTGGGCCACTTCCAGAGCTTGGGCGGCCCGAAGGGTTTGGGTGCGCGCCACAACTCCTCCCCGTAGGCCCAGAGCCCGCGCATGGACTCGGTCTCGAGTTGCTCGTCCAACACCTTGAGGTCCGTTATTTCCCGCCAAGAAGGCATGGTAATTTCCTTTCAGTCCTGTTTTTTGGGTCAGGCCCAGGACGTTGCGAGAGTGGCAGCGGAGATTCACTTTTTCTTATATCGCCGGGGGAACCCTTGTCAAGACGCGGCCCTGCGGAGGTCGCTGAGGGCCACGCCCCTGAAGCCTCTCTCTCCCCGTTCGGGATGGAACCCCTCGGCTCGTTGGGGGGCGACACTTCGCTTCGGCTGTCCTCGACCCTGAGGCTCGGACCCGAAGGGAGCTCACCGTCGAAGCCCGGCCGCGGTGGTGGGCAGCAAAGTGCAAAGCTGGAAGAAGAAAGAGCAGAAGGCCGACGGCCTGTCGCCCCCGGTTGGAGCCGGGCACGAACGTGTTCGTGAGCTTGGCAGCTGATTTTTGATCTCAGATCTATGACATCCGACCTCTGACTTCTGACCTCCGGTCGCTGATCTTTGATCTCTGACATCCGATCTCCGGCCTTCCCATGGCGGCCATTGACCGGTGCCGGAAGGACCGCTACTATTCGATGGGTTCGCCAAGGCAATTTCAGGCTCGACTCCCAGTGCACGAATCCAACCAAAGCAACCCCCAACAGACGCTGGGCGATACGGTCCGCCCGTGGTCCTCTCTCCTCATCCGTGACTTCGCGTTGATCTGGAGCTCGGCTTTTTTTGCTGCCACTGCGGCGCAGATGCGCCAGGTCGCCAACCTGTACCAGGTCTATCAACTGTCCGGGTCGTCGTTCAAACTGGGGTTGACGGGATTCTTCCAGTCCCTCCCGTTCATCTTCTTCGGCATCTTCGGCGGCGTCCTGGCGGATGCCTTCGATCGAAAAAAACTCGTGGTGGCCGCCCAACTGCTGAACCTGATCCCGGCCTTCGCACTGGGCGTCCTCACCGTTACCGGCTCCATTCAGGTCTGGCATATCTATCTGTTTGGCCTGATCACCTCCTTTGTCCAGGTGGTAAGCCAGCCCGCGCGCACGGCCCTTATTCCCAGCCTGGTCCCCCGGTCCCATCTCATGAACGCGATCACCCTGAATACGACAACCCATCAGGTCAGCCTGCTCTTTGGCCCGGCCCTTGCCGGCTTTTTTATCGATCTGATCGGCCTGGATGGCACTTACTTTCTCAGCGCGGGACTTTTCGCTCCGGCCATTATCGCGGTGGCCGCGATTCGGAGCCCCGGCAGGCCCGCAGGTGTCCAGCGCAAGGTGAGCTTTCGCGACGTGGTTGAGGGAGTAGAGTTCATCTGGGTCCAGCGCATCATCCTTTCCCTCTTGCTCCTGGATTTCGGGACCATATTGGTGGCGTTCTATCAGCCTTTACTTCCCGTCTTTGCCCACGATGTGTTTCGGGTCAGCGCAAGCGGCTTGGGGCTTCTCTACGCCGCGCCCGCCATCGGCGCCCTGTTTGGATCCACCTCATTGCTCGTGGCCGGCGAGGTCTCACGAAAGGGAGCGCTGGCGGTGGTTGCCGCACTCTGCTTTGCCCTGAGCCTGGGGCTCCTGGGGCTCGCGCCCTGGTTCTGGCTGGGGCTTGTGGCCGTTGGCGCCCTAGGCTTGACCGACGCCATCAGCGTCACCACGCGGCGCACCGTGGTGAACCTGTTGGCGCCGGACGCCATTCGCGGCCGGGCCTCCAGCCTGATCAGCGTCTTTGCCCAGAGCGCCAACGCCCTGGGGGCGTTGATCGCCGGGACGGCCGCCACACTGCTGGGAGCACCCAGGACCTTGATCGTGGGAAGCGTTCTCAGTGTTACGGTCATTCTGGCCATAAGCAGAGCCATCCCCCAGCTCTGGCACTACCGCTCGGATGCGGGCCCGGGTAAACCCTGGCATTGACGGTTGGGGGAAATAGGCTGATCCAGAGAAAAATTCTCAAAATTAAACGCCCCGCCCGTCCCCTTGAACGAAGCCGCCAGATAAATCGTTCGCCGAGGGTTGGCAGCGGTTTTGCTTTAGCAATTGAGAAAACTTCGGAGTCACCATGATTTTCTTCCAAGAGCTGAACAACATCATGACGGGATTGGCCATCGCGCCCTGGGAAATCGCCTCCTATTTCTCCCTCGCCAGCGTCTACATGTTTATGGGCCTGCACCAATCCCTTCTCATCGGCACTTACGTATTCACCTACTACTGGGGGTTCAAAAATCTCCTGCGGATCCAAATGGGCTCAGGAGACAACACCGACGGACTGGTGGTTCTGTATCTGATTTGCGGCCTGCTTGTCCTGGTCGTTGCCGTCCTCAGATATTTCGCGAAACAGCTTCGCCGCGCCTTTATCCACCCTCCGGCCTAGTGCCTCTAATACGATTTCCCCTTTGTCACCGCCTCGGCCAAGGCGTCATCCCTCGCCGTCCAGGCCCCCAACGAATACCCATACCAGGGGGACCTGAGATTGAGCGGGGGTAACCCCTCTTGCTTCCAAATCTCAAGCGCCTTTTCCATGAAGGGTCGCTTGGGTAGTCCCACGGCCGGGTAGTCCCCCTTTCGGGTGGCGTCGATGAGAATACCGGAGCACCCTTCGGGGGGGCGGGAAGGACCGGTCCTCCGGTTTGGTCATGAGGGACAGAGCGGAGGGGTCGAGCTGGGGCGAGCGCGCCTTGATGATCTGAGTGTCGCGGTGGGGCTGCATGGAAAAGCTCATGGCCCACATCACCATGTCGGAATCTTTGGGGTCGATGTCTTCGTCCACCGCTATACGGTTACCGGGGCCACGGGTTTTGCCAGGGCCTCGTGCTATTTGCTGTGAATCTCACCGGCGTCCTCGCAGCCCATACCCAGAGCCATGATCTGCCGGGACGCGCCGTAGGCCCCCGTGAGAACCTTCATGTCGTAGCGCCTTCCCCTGGCGTCCGTTACGTTCTCGTACAGGAAGGCGCGCCGGGCCTCGTCGGGTAGCCCGCAGTATTGAAGGCGCATGAGCGGCATCAACTCCGAATCCTTATTGACCTCTCGCCGCCAGCGGTACAGTTTGCCCCGGCGCTCCAGTTCCTGGAGAAAAACGCGAAGATCCGCAAATTCTATTTTAGCCATGGTCAAGAGACCCCCTTTTTATGGTAATCGAGTCATAGACCGACCGGCGTTAGCGGGTTGGCATGCAGGGGAGGCTTCTTCCCCGGTCAGGATCTCCCGGGCCAAAGGCCCTGCGCAAGGTTTTGGACTAGCGCCGGACTTGAACCGGCGCAGCGTTACTAAGGGTTCGGATTATCCCCCGACCACTCGGTGGCGAATTGAGTGAGAATCCGATCCAGGGTTTGCTGGATATAGGCATTGGCGCCATCCACCGTGCCGGTGACCCCCCGGGCGCGATACCACACCATGGCACTGATGGCGAGACCGGTCTTTTTGATGATGACGGGGCGGTATACGCCGATCCAAACCGCGCCGTAGTAGTCGTTCTTACCCGAGTTCGCGGGGTTGATGGCCAGGCGCGTGTTCACGTAGATGAAGGACTCGGCGGTGCCGTTGATCACCAAACGGGGCGCCTTGTCCTTCAGGAGCGCAAGCGTGTGGATCGTCATGTCTCCGCGGTTCAGTCCGGTCTTGTCCTCTACCCCGCTCAGGCTCTCCACAACCACGCGGATCTCGTCCAGGCCGGCAAGACGGCCCGCTTGGCCTGATGCGCTGTTGGCGCCTGCCAGGATCGATAACGCCACCAGGAAAACGGTTCCTAACCGCCGTGTTTCCGAAGTCTTCGTCGCGTCCCGCATGTGCGCATATTGGTATACTCCTCTCGACGCTGTCAACCGATAAGGCCTTGGCCTTTCGTCCATGCCCTTCTAACATGGCAATGGTGCGATGAGAGATACGGGCGCCCGTATGGGTTGCGAACCGTTTCAGCCGCAAAAAAACCGCCCCTCGATTCGCGCTGGCTCCGCATTGCATTGGCCATGTTCTCTTGACACCAGGTGTCCCGCGGGCCTATGGTTCCCCTCTGCCACGACGGGCTTGCGCTTGACCTTGCAAAGGAAAACGGAATCGGAGAGACCCATGTTGCTTGAAAACCAAGTTGCCCTTGTCACGGGAACGGGACCCAACCTGGGAAGCGAGATTGCCCGCACCCTGGCTGCCAACGGAGCCAGTGTTGCCTGTTTGGACGTCCGCATCGATCAGGCGGAAAAGGTTGCGGACGAGATCCGTCAAGGCGGGGGCCGTGCCCTGGCGGTGGCGGCGGACGTTACTAAGCCGACTGAAGTCCAGGAGGCCATGGACACGTGCACGCGGCATTTCGGCGGTCTCCATATCCTGGTCAACAGCGCGGCTATCTCACCCCGCACGGCCCTGTTCGACTTCAAATTGGAAGATTGGCACAGGACCCTCGATATTATTTTGACCGGCGTTGTGTTGTGTACCCGATACGGCGCGGAAAAGATGATCGAGCAAAAGAAGGGCGGCTCCATCATCAACATCCGATCGACCTCCGGATACCGCGGCCGTACGGATGTCCTTGCCTATGCCACGGCAAAAGGCGGGTTGATGAACCTGACCCGCAGCCTTGCCCTGACACTGGCGCCCCACCGTATTCGCGTGAACTGCGTCACTCCTTCCTCCGTGGGCATTCCCCTAACCAGCGGCGGGCTTGGCCGCCCGCGCAAGGAAAGCGGCCCGCCCAAAGATATCCCCCTGGGTCGTTGGAGCGAGGTTGAAGACCCTGCCCAGGCGGTCCTCTTTCTCGCTTCGCCCAACTCGAGCTTCATTACCGGCATTGACATTCCCGTGGACGGGGGCACCCTTGCGAAAGGCGGCGGCGCAGGTGGCTGAAGGGCATGGACAGCGGTCCAACCGGCATGCGGGGATTGGGGAAGATCGGAACAACCGAAAATCGCATTTGCGCCGGGACACTCACCTTGCCCTAAACCTCTACATTTAATAGACTCGATATTTGACAGCGTTTCCAATGATTCGCCGGCAGCGGTGATCGCGGCAAACCCATTGCTGGCACCGGCGTGATTCAGCGGCGGCGCCGATTGCGCCTGGTTGACCGGACTCCATGGGCCTGAGTACTCTCGAAGCAAAGCGAGGAAGATCATGAGCTACAACGCATGGTTTCAGTGCATCAACGGCTGCGAAGGGCAATTCAGCCTCCTGGAAATCATTTACCGGTGCCCTTCCTGCGGGGACCTGCTGGAGGTGCAGCACGACACCGCCGCGCTCAAGACACGGGCGCCCGCGGGGTGGATGAGACTCTTTGACGACCGCAGGCACCAAAACACCTACCCCTACGGGTCCGGCGTATGGGCTAAGAAGGAGTGGGTCGTTCCCTTCATCGACAACGAAAACATCGTCTCCACCTACGAGGGCAACAGCAACCTTTTCTGGGCCGACCGTTACGGGAAGCAGCTCCACCTGGAAGACCTGTGGGTCAAGCAGTGCGGGAATTCCCACACGGCGTCTTTCAAAGACCTCGGCATGACGGTCCTCGTCTCGGTGGTAAAGCAGATGATTGCCAGCGGCGTCCCCATCGACGTCGTCGCATGCGCCTCCACGGGTGACACCTCGGCGGCCCTGGCCGCTTACTGCGCGGCGGCGGGTATTCCGTCGGTGGTGCTCCTGCCCCGGGACAAGGTGTCCCCCGCCCAACTCGTGCAACCCCTAGCCAACGGAGCCCTGGTCCTTTCCTTGGATACCGACTTTGACGGCTGCATGAGTCTCGTGGCCGAAATCACCAAGGACCCCCGCGTTTATCTGGCCAATTCCATGAACAGTCTGAGGATCGAGGGCCAAAAGACCGTGGCCATCGAGATCGTGCAGCAATTTGACTGGGAGGTCCCCGACTGGATCATCATTCCAGGGGGCAACCTGGGCAATGTGAGCGCCCTGGGGACAGGTTTCCTCATGATGCATGACCTGGGCTTGATATCCAAGTTGCCGCGCATTTGCGTCGCCCAAGCCGAGAACGCCAACCCGCTCTATCTCTCCTTCAAAAAGGGCTTCAAATCCTTCAAGCCGGTCATCGCAAAAACAACCCTGGCAAGCGCCATTCAGATCGGTAATCCGGTAAGCCACCGGCGCGCCATTCGAACCCTCCAGAGGTTCAACGGAGTCGTCGAACAGGCCTCGGAACAGGAGCTTTCCGATGAATCCGCACGCGCCGACCGCACCGGAATGTTCAATTGCCCCCACACGGGAGTGGCCCTGGCCGCGCTGCGTAAGCTCGTGGACCGGAAGGTGATCCGCTCCAACGAGAGGGTGGTCGTTATCTCAACGGCTCACGGGCTGAAGTTCGCCGATCAGAAAATTGCCTACCACATGAACAAACTGGATGGCATCGAGCCGCGCTACCACAATCTCCCCTTCAAGATCAAGGCGGACGCCACGAAAGTCATCGACGCCATGAAGCGGCACGTCGAGCGCATGCGGCTCCTCGAGGGATGATGGACTCAGAAAAAAAACCCGACGACGCCGCGGAATCCCAATCGACGCGAGGCGCCGCATCTTCGGCCGGCGACGGCCGGATCACCCGCAAGGAGGGATTTGGCATCGGCACCCTCGCCGTGCACGGCGGCGAGCCCCATCCCAAAGCCGCCAATTCCCTTGCGACTCCGATCATTCAAACGGCCACCTACACCTTCGCCAATACAGGGGAACTCCGCGACCACTTTGAGCGGCGCATTGAACGGGAGGAATACGGCCGGTACGGCAACCCGACGCAGCGCATCGCGGAGCGCAAGCTGGCCGTCCTGGAGGGCGCCGAAGACTGCCTGCTTTTCTCTAGCGGCATGGCGGCCATCACCACGACCTTATTTGCCATGCTGTCCCGGGGATCCCACGTCATCGTGACCGACGACTCGTACAGACGCACCCGGCAGTTTTTGACCCAGGTCCTCAACCGTTACGGCATCGAGGTTTCCATCGCGCCCGCCGGGGACTATATGGCCATGGAGGACGCCATCCGTCCCATGACCCGAGTCCTGATCAGCGAGTCGCCGACCAATCCGTACAACTACATCCTGGACCTGGAGCGTTTTGCCGAGATCGGGCATCGTCACAGGGTGAAAACCATTGTGGATGCCACTTTTGCCACGCCCTTCAACCAGCGCCCGCTGGAGTTTGGCATTGATCTGGTGCTCCATTCCGCCACCAAGTATCTCGGCGGTCACAACGATCTCCTGGCCGGGGCTGTTCTCGGCTCCGCCGCATTGATCGACGGTGTTCGCGCGCTGCAGGCCGTCACGGGCGCCGTCATCGATCCCTTCGCCGCCTATCTCCTGATCCGGGGTCTCAAGACCTTTGCTCTTCGAATCGAACGGCAAAACGCCAACGCCCAGGCACTGGCCGAGTTTTTGGCCGCCCATCCGCGGGTCGCGGCGGTTCACTACGCCGGGTTGCCAAGCCACCCCCAACACCAGGTGGCGCGCCGCCAGATGCAGGGCTACGGCGGGGTTGTTTCCTTCGAAGTGGACGGGGATCTAGATGCAACCTCGCGCATCGTGGACGCCTGTCGTATCCCGCAAATCGCGCCATCCCTTGGAGGCGTGGAAAGCCTGATCGAACAGCCCGCACTCATGAGCTTTTATGAGTTGACGACGGAAGAGCGTCTTCTGGTGGGTATTAAGGACAATCTGATCCGCTACTCGGTGGGCATTGAGGAAGTGGAGGACCTGATCACCGATCTCACCCAGGCACTCAAATGCCCCTGACCTCGCCCCTCCGAAACATCGGCCGGCGGGATTTCACCCCGTAGCGGCTACCGGCCGAATCTCTTATGAAGGAATCGCCGGATTCGATGGTAGGAATAATCCAACTGTGTCGATAGCTTTTCCTGGGAGGACGCAATCCTTAATAGTTCTTTTTTCCTGGTGCGATCGCTAAAGACGCTCATCTCGCCGTTGGGCTCAATAATCTTCGTAATCCCGCCCAGCGACTTGGCGTCCAGGACCCGAATCTGCACGCCGTTCGCGGTAAAAAAGGTTTCCCCCCGCCGCTCTTGATGGTCCATCCACACCCAGCCTCCCATCAGAATCAGAATAAGAACCGCTATTAAAAGGCGTTGATTCATCCGGTCCAAACCATGCCCTGTGCGCCATCCGCAACGCAGCGATCGAGCTCTCTCGCCGCCGCCGTGTCGCAGCCCTGCTCCCTCCTTCTCAATACTCGTTCATGGCAAGCCGAGTCAAGAACAGCTCTCGGTTGTTCCCGGATTTTCATCTCCGTTTGACAGACCTGCTGGGCTGGGATAGCCTCCCGCCAAGACGATCGTGGGAGGTGCCGCAAAAATCGTATTTTTGTCGAAGTTCGACTATAGAGGAAGGTGCCATGATGAACGCAAAAATCAAACACGTCGCCATCATGAGTGAGAACTGCCCGCGCCTGGCCAGGTTTTATGAAGCGGCCTTCGGCATGAAAGGGGCCAAGTCCAATCCTTCTCCCGACGATCTTTCATCGGAACTGAAGCCCAGAGCCTTCAACGTGAGTGACGGCAACGTCGGTTTCAACTTCAATCCCAGAAAGCCAGGCCGTCCTGCCGCACTCGATCATTTTGGCTTTGAGGTCGACGATGCCGAAGCCGCGTGCACCCGCATCCGGGAGCAATACCCGGCGGTCAATATCCTCAAGCGGCCCTCCAACCGGCCCTTTGCGGGTCTCAGTACCCATGATCCCGCCGGAAACATTTTCGACCTTTCGCAAAAACAGATGGAGAATCGGGGCGGGGTTTACACCGCCGATGGTTGGGAGGCGCCCCGGTTTCTGGACCACTTTGTCTTGCGCGTCGTTGACCCGCTTTCCATCGCGCGCTTCTACACGGAGGTCTTCGATCTGGAGGAACAGGAAAAAGCCCTGGAGGACCCCAACATTTACCTTGGCGATGGGCGGGTTACACTCGTCATCGCCCCCTGGGACATCACCCGCTTCAAAGGAACGGGAATTGAAAGACCCGGGTTGGACCACCTGGGCTTCAAGGTGGAAAGCGTCGAGGCCGTAAAAGAGGACCTTGAAAAACTGGCTGAGCACGATCCTTCCAGCGCTCCCTGCCCCGTCGGGCTTGGCCCCGAGGGGGAGGCACGCCTCGCCCTCTTATCGTCTTGCCGTTACGGGCGCTCCCAGCTGTCCGATCCGGATTGCGTCTTTATCGATATCCATGAATAGGAACAGGTGGTGGCAGCACCCCCGGGCAGGTCATTCAATAATCTATCGGACTCGATGAATTCGTGAAGATTCTTTTTGTGTGCTTCGCAAACGCGGGCCGAAGCCAGGTGGCAACGGCTCATTTCAACAGCATTTCCCGACACCGGGCCGCAAGCGCCGGGACCCGCGTCGATAGGCTTCTCGAACAAAGGAAACCGGCGACCCGTAAGGTCCTGGACGCCACAGGGGGTCCAACTGTCATCGGCTATATGAGAGATCGGGGAATCGACGTCGCCGGAAACGTCAGGCGCCAGTTAAGCCCGGAGATGGTGGAGGAGGCGGACAGAGTCATCGTCATCACGGCAAAGGACAGCTGGCCGGAGTATTTGCTCAACAGCCCCAAAGTGATTTTTTGGGATATCCCAAACGCCGTCGGCATGCAGCCCGGCGCCGCAGCCGAAGTCTACGACCGGGTCACCCAGCGCGTGGAAGCTCTGGTTCGTGACATAGGTTGAGGCCCGGTCTAACCTTTTACGCGCCTGCCAATGCCAGCCCAGTTCGACGGCTACCCAAGCGGGCCATTTTTGTAAACCCCCAGGTTCAAAGGGAGCCGTATACCTACCCCTACAGGCCAAAGAGTTCTTAAATTTCAGACCCTTACAACCTGGCACTTTTTTTGCAAATTTCCACCCCCGAAAGGACCACCATGAGAAAGAGAATCCTTATCGTTGAAGACATATCGGACCTGAGAACTATCCTAAGAACGGAAGTGCAGAGTCTGGGCTACGAGACTTTTCTGGCAGGCAACGGCAAGGAGGCCGTGGCGATGGCCTCGGACGAGCTGCCCGACCTGATCATGATGGACGTTATGATGCCGGAAATGGACGGCCTCGAGGCCGCAACCTTGATTCGCAATAATCCAAAAACCAGTTCCATTCCGATCCTGGGAGTCACGGTCCTGAACCGCCACAAGGATATAAAAAAGTTTTTCGAAAGCGGGTTCAGCGATTACATCAACAAGCCGTTCACACCGTCCCAATTGGACGCCCGAATAAAGAAACTCCTGGAGCCCTCTGAGGCGTAAGTCCGGGTCTCGCCAACCGCTTCCCCTCGCTTCCTGGACATCTCTCTACAACGATCAAACGCTGCACAGGCAACCGGGACTGACTTTTTGGTCTCGCCGCCGGATTGAAATTTTGGTGCGCAAGGGAGCAAAAACGAGCACCCGGGGGCACCCGGGCCAATCGCCCGGCAAGTCGCTTGAACATTGCATTCGCAATGACTATTCTCACGCGATCCGTTCACGCGGGATGCCATGTTCAAATCAATTTTAACGGTCTCTCTTGCCGCGGCCCTATTGGCGAGTACCGTGGAATCCATGGCCGCAGACAGGTGGCAACGAGGGGGCAACCTCCAGAGCGCCTTTGTGGGGCAGTGGAACATGGCGCCTTACGCCAACAAGCTGGCTACTGCGGCGCTTTGGATTGAGAGCCGACCCCGGATCAAGGACAAAACCGTCTACCGCCGCATGCTGGAGAACCTGAGGCCGTTCGCCTTCGAACTGGTGCAATGCGTGGACCAATCCGCGGCGAGCGAGGGGTTTGAGAGTGATCGCAGCGTGGCCGATCTGGCGTCCACCTGTATGATTTTGAAAGGGTGGTAAATGGTCGTCGCGTTCAGCGACCGACCTTGATCAAGGCCTTGTCCAGCACCCCACGCACGGGCTCCCATTCCATTCCCGGTAGGCTCATATCGTAATACTTCACATTCTTGACGCGCTTATAGGGGAAGACTTTCTCCTTCGGGATATCCACCCGCCGGGATTCACTAGCGTAACCCCTGGATTTCAACATGGCCTCGTAAGCGGCGGTTTGACCCTCGCGGGAGAGAAACCAGTTGATGAATAGCTTTGCAGCGTTGGGATGGGGCGCCCGGTTGAGCAGTCCGATGGTCCCGCCGCCGTAAACGAGCGCCGCGCCTTCTTTCAAGACGCCAAAGCTATCCACGGGAAGCCCTTGGGACTTGGCCCTATCCACATCCGTCGAACAGAAAAAACAAAGGGCGTACCGCCCCTTGGCCAGCCAGTCCACCCCCTGGTTTTCGCTGCGGAACAGTGTCACGCCCATCTCACTGAAAAGCCGGCGTATAAATTCGGGACCGATAGCGGAATTGTAATAATAAAACCGCATGTCATCGTGGCCGGATCCCGGCACCCTGGGGTCCTTGGCTTCAATCTTTCCTTTCCATTTGGGGTCGAGAAAGTCCCAAAATGAATTGAACTCCCTGGGATCCACCAGTTTCGAATTATACGAAACGTTGCCGGGATCCACCCTTCCTTCGAAAACAAACAGGTATCGGCCTTCGGGATCCAGGTATCGGTGCGTCTCGTCCCACCACCTCGATCTATCGGTAACTTCAGGAAGGATTAGAGCAGGTACGATCGGGTCAAAGCTTCCGGCCCCGTACAGGATCTGAAAATTTGAGGTTGAACCATTGATGCTGATGTCGGTAACATACTTCCCCCCCCGCCGCTCCATCATAAGCCGCTGGGCTAGTGTGGCATAACCGCTTGCCGTGACCACCTTGATCTCCGGATAGGCGCTTCGAAAGGCGTCCACGGCGGGCTGATAGGTGGGAACGGCATAAATATTAATCTGCCCTTCCTTTTGGGCGGCCTGGAGCGTCCTGTCCCATTCGGCTTTCCACTCGGCTTTCCCGTCGGCGGCCACGGCATCATGGGTCCCCACCGGGCCGTGCCATAAGAAGGAGATGACGATAACACTCAACAAGGGTGCGAGCACTTGGGAATGTTTTTTCATTACCGCCTCCTAATGGAACCTTGCTCCGAAGGGGTTGATGGATGCATGGACAAAAAAAGCCCACCCCGTTCGAATTCGGAGAGACGACAACCTGCCTTTCCGCGTGCCTATATCAATGCGGTGACCATCTGTCAATCGGCGGGGAACAGGGGAATAAGGCAACTTAGCCTTCCCCTACCAGGATGAATGGGGCCCAGAAGTACGGATGGGTGGAGGAGACAGGAACAGAGATTTGAGACTGAGACCCGCTGGAAGAGACAGGGCCTGGAGACAGAGACACCGCCCCGGGACTCCCGTTACCCTTCGTTACGCCCCCGACCCCGCGCTGGGCGATCAGCTCACCGCCGACGCCTCCCTGGATCATCTCCAGCTGTGCTTCCCTAAGCGCCTCCGCCTTAGACATTTTTTTAAGGTGCCTGTAAAAGCCAGCCATCAGCTGCGCCGTACTGCTGTCGTCAACCTTCCACAGGCTGGCGATGACGGAGGGAGTTCCCGCGTAGATGAATGCGCGGGTCAATCCCACAAGCTCATCCCCCGTGGAGAGCTTGCCCAAACCCGTTTCACAGCCGCTCAGAACCACCAGGTCGGCGTGAAGGCTCATCCCAAAGACCTCGCGGACTTCCAGGTTCCCGTCTTCCCTGCCTCCCCTGGCCAGCAGCACCGCGGAGGACATGGGATCCGCCTCGTTGAGCTCGGCATGAGCCGCGAAATGAAGAATGTCGAATCCGGGGGAGAGGGCCTTGGTGTTTTCTTCCGTGGCCTCCTTCTTCAGAAGCAAGGTTGTTTGCGGAAAAGAGCCTTTAATCCGCATTGCCTCCACTTCGGCGAACTGCAGCGCTTTGGAGGGATCGCCCAGATCGGGGTTCCCCAGCGCCAAAGCCCGTTCGCGGCTCGCCCGGCGTTTTTGACCGGTGTACTTCATCAGGCTGGCGCTGGACAGATAATGAAGCGGGTAATCCTGGACGAGATACTTATTATCGCCGGAAACCAGTGCGTGAAAGGGAAGGTAGTGGAGCGCGTCATGGGGAACGATCACGAGTTCCTTTCCCGTGACGAACGGCAAGGCGGGCTCAATGAGGATACGGAAAAGCTCGCGGCCCTGTGCGTCCAGGAGGGCCGGATCCCCCAATTGACCGACCAGTTTTCGGAAGGAACGGACATTTGAGACGAGCTCTGCCCTGGTAACGGCGATACCGATATGCCGAAACCGTTTCTTCTCGACCACCCACAGACTGACACGGTTCCGGGATACAAAATACTCCAGCAAGGTCACGTTGGGATCCAGATATTCCTGGACCTCGGACGAGGTGAGCGGCTCAACGCTCATGAGGGAGGCTTGCTCGGGATTCTCCGCCCGTACCTTTGCAAGGAAATCATCATAGGCCTTTTTGGCCTGTCCAATTTCCTTGCCGAGCTCCGATTTCCGCGGGGCATCGTCATCCTCCTCCAATTGCGCCGCCAGCGCACTGATCTTCGCCTGCAACTCCCGCTCCTCCTCTATGAGGGCTTCCTTCCGGGCCAGTTGCACCTTGTTCCCCAGCAGGTCCAGGAACGCCCGCGAGCGGGCGCGCTCATTGTAATCGAATGCCTGTTTGATGTTCCCTACTCTGAGCTGGGCCGTAATCATGCCGGCGTACATCTGCCGCTTGTCTTCCAGAAACGACTCCCGGAGCTCCACTGATTCCAGCAACGATCGCACGGACTCCATTCCCGCGATGGCCTGGCGAAAGTGGCCGATGGCTGCGCTGGGGCGCCGGGTGCGAAGATCGAGATTCCCCAGGGCGCTATGGGCTTGGATGGCTTTTGCCGGCAGGTCGAATTTGTCCGCCGCCGCCAAGGCGCTCTCCAGGTGCTCCCGGGCCCGGTCGTTTTCCCCGCGAGTCAGATAGAGCTGACCGACGCCATAGTCGATGGCAGCCTGCTCGAACGTCTCCAGGCCTGCCTCGGTTATCAGTCGGCTCGCTCTTTCGTAAAATTCGAGAGCCTTTGCATCGTTGCCGGTCTTCCAGTGGGCTCGGCCCAACATGGAGAGCAAACGAACTGTCTGGTGTTGACTCGTTTTGCCGCTGTCGCGGCGCCGTTGTTTTTTACCGCGATTGGCGAATTGCAGGCTTCCCTCGTGGAGTTCAAGGGCACGATTCAGCTTCTCGATGGCCTCCCGGGGTGAATTCTCGCGGAGGTCAATGACCGCCAGCGTCCTTAGGAAAAGCGCCTGCAGCTGCTCCTTCCTTCCGCGGTTGCCAATGTTACCGGCAACATCCAGGCCCCGTTCCAGCCATCCCTTCGCCTCGTCATGCGCCCTAAGCGCCGTTAACGTCCCGCCGATTCGCCACGCTGCCGAAGCCTGTGCGACGTAGTTCTGGGTCTTGCCGCTGAGCTCGAACGCCTTTTTCGCGTAGACGAGCGCTTTCTGCATCCGGCCGGAGCCCTGCGCCGCCCTCGAAGCCATCAAATAGTACCGAGCCGCTAATTGCCACTGCTGGTCCGCTTCAGCCCGGGCGGCCTGGGATTCCATGGTAGCGAGGTACGACTTTGTTCCTCCTTCAGCAACAGCCGCCCGAAAAGATTCGACGGTTGGCCGTGGCTGCGCCGGCGCACAGCCGGTGATGAAAACGGCAAGCAGGCAACCTATGGCGATGGGTTTCATTTACAGTCGCCCATTCGCAGCGAACCGGGGTCCCGTCAAGAGCGGAGACATGGGGCGAGAATCAGCGGTGGTGGAAGCTCAAGGCGCGTACCACCGCCCCCGTTCCGGTTACGACGTCGGTGACCTTTTTAATGGATTTACCGTCAGCAAGCCGGTAGGTGACCCGGCGTCCCTTGGTAATACCGCCCACGCCGCGCTGGAGGACCTGGATCTCCCGCTGGATATCGCTGGAGATCTTTTTCTTGCCGGCATCGTCTGCGGCTTCCATTTGAGTCATAAGCCCCTGAATGTCCGTCAGGGGTTGCTCAGACGCGAGGACATAAATCGTCTCTGTGCCCGTCTGATCGTCCAACCAGAACCAGAGGTCTCTGGCGGGCACTGCCACCATTTCCTTTTCGGAAATAAATCCCGGACGCTGGATCTTGGGGTCGGGGAAGAGTTGGCCAACCCGTCCTTGGCTATCGTAAATCAAGATATAAACGTACCCCGGCCGGTTGGTTTCCAGATGGACCTGAAAATTGTCGTAGGACTTGAGGATGCTGCCCTCGTTGACCAGTACCTCCGTGTAACTCCCGTCGGCCTCCCGCCGCTGGCCGACGATGTTCATATGCAGGGTTAGCGGCGCGACGGCGGAGGGAGTGGGCAGCTTCGAGGCAAGGGTGAGTTGCGGACTGGCAGCCGCCGGGGCGGGGGTGGCGCTTGCCGCCGGCGCCAACTCTTTCGCGGCGGGTGTCGGCGCCAGGCCTTTCGCCTGGGAGTCTTGGCGGTGGGTTGCGCTGGAAGGCAGAGCCGCAGTTTGCGCAGGGGACGGAACCGGAGCTTCCTGCCGCTTGACGGTCGCAGGGCGTTCCCGAACTGCCTCTTGAGTTAAAACGCCGGGCCCTACCTGCTTATCCGCTTTGGCGGCGTTCGGAGCTTGCGGGGCCGCGCCTGGCGCGGGGGAGCCGCTATCCTGCTCCAGGACAGGGTTGTCTGCTTGTTCCGGCCCGCCGGGCAAAGACGCGGTTACGGGGGCGGAGGCTGAGGGAGGCGGTATATCGCGACCCCAAAAACTGGGCGATAGGTACGCGTAGGCGCCAATGCCCAGCGTCACCGCCAGGGAGCCCAAAACCCAGTACACAATGCCACTGGAACGAGGCCCGGGGGCGGCGAGCACGGCGCTTGGGCTACGCATGGCATCGCTCCAGTGGAGCGGGTCCCTGTGCCTTCCGCCGGCTTCAACAATGGGCTCGCCCTTGGCCGCAGCGAATCCGAATGTAGGATCGCCGTAGAGCATGTAACTCGCCCAGACGATGGTCTCCTCGCCGAAGGCGTCGATGAGTCCCTGCCTCGCCCGGCGCACCGCCTCTCCCACCGGCGCCCCCTGGGCCAGGAAACGGTAGAACTCCTTGGCAAAGTGCAAGCTGGGCTCGTCCAGAATCTCCCAGAAGGTTCCGATGTAGTGCTGCACACCCGCCATGAGATGAGCGTTGGCCAGCCCGAAGATCTGCTCTTCGTATCCCTCCCGAATGCGCCACTGCCCCGACTGGCCGGTCTGGCAGGCATTGGAGAAAACGAGGAAGGGCATGGGCTGGAGCCCGCCCATGGCGGAGATTTCGCTTGCCCTGAGCCTCCCGTCCGTCAAAAGCCAACCGCCATCGGAGGGGTTTTGAGGGTCGTAGTCGGCGTGCCCGGCATAATGAACGATATCATAATCGCGCAGGTTCTTTTTCACATAGGAAATGTCCACCGGATAGCTCTTGAAGTCGACCTCGAAGCCCTCCCGCTCCCCGTCGAGGAGGTCCCTGATTTCCACCCCCTCGCGATAGGAGGCTTTGAGGTCCTGGCGGGGGTCGGCAAGCACCAGCACCTTCAGGGGTGTGCGCAGCGGCCGCTTGGCGAGAGCCGTCGGCGCCTGGCTTGTGCTCACCAAGCGTCCCATGGCGAAGCGCCGGCACAGGAACTCACGCCCCGTGAAAAGAAGCTCCCAGGGAATATGCACCAGCTTGTCGTCCACGTGGAGGATCAGGCTCTCCGCGTCGGAGGCATGGAGCTTTTCCGAGGCCTTGCGCGGAACAAGCAACTCGAACAGCAACTGCCCGGACTTCTTCAAAGACTGCAGGATTTCGGAACTGACCTTGCCGCGTCGATTGGCGCGGTTGAGTAGTTCCTTGATTCCCGATGCGGCGTTCTCTACCTGCTCCCATGGCACCTGAGCGTCTTCGTAGGGCCGAAGGGTCCGTTCGATACCGCCTCCCCGTTCGTATACGCTCACCTTGATGCGGCGGTCGTCTCGGGAAGCTTCCAGGACGAGGCTAAGGGCGCTCACTGCCCCTCCTCGATTTTGAACCGGATCGTTCCCAAGGTGGCTGCTGCCAGCGAGAGAATCAGGTCGTATTCGCCTTCGGGAACGCTCTCAAATACCGCCTGTCCTTGCCGGGTAAGAAAAGAGGCCTGTTCCCGCTCGCCGGCCTTGAGGCTTAGCCGCACCCCGTCCACGGGCTTACCGTCCTCTCCGGTGATCCTTACATTGACCTGGCACCCGCCGCCCTCGGTCCTTTCAATCTCCAGGGCTATCTTGTGGGCATCCATTTGTCTTTCCAGCTGAAGTAAACCCGAATTGGGCTTCGCCGCCCCGCGGACCGTTACCGGCTGGGGGGAAAGGGTCGACATCCACTCGCCGGATTGCTGCACGATTTCTACCGTATCCTTTACGAACCGTATGACCAGGTCAAAAAGGCCCTCAGCCTTGGGCGCCTGCACCAGGGCCATGGCCCGCTCCATCAACCACTGCGGGACCGCGGATGTTTGACCGGGTTCCCCAGCCTCTTGGGCCGCCGCCACTTCGCTCAGGCAGTAGGAGCAATCCGCCAGGTGCCTCTCCAGCTCGCCTCGCTCCGTGGAGGTGAGCTGGCCGCTCAGGTAGCCCGCCAGCGCCTCCTCATCGGGGCAGGCGGCGCGCGCGCCGGCCGGCCGGCGCCGGCTCAGGAGAGAACTGAGCATCTTTCCCATTTCTTCTTCGCTGCGCTTCATGATCGAGCCCTCATCTTGGCATGCCTAAAAAAAGATTACTAACGGTGGCGGCGACCTAGCAACCCCCAGCCCGGAACTGTCGCAGGTTCTCATTGAGACCTTTGCGAACCTGGTGAATCGTCGCATCCACGGCCCCGGATTGCCCGTACTGGCTCCTGTTGGGCACCACCTGATTCAGCCACTGCTTATAACCCTGGATCTGCTGCGCAAGCTGGCCGCATTGCCCCGGATTAAAGCCCGAACCGTTCGTGAACGCGTTGGCCTGGCTGGCCATGAACCCGTTGGTGAAGCTCGATATGGCGGGTTGGAAGGCCTGCGCGGCTTCATTTCTTTGCCCCTGCTGCTCCCGGTCGATGCGCGCCCATTCCTGCTGCAACTGCCCCCACAGCCTGGCCGCTTCGGGATCGAGGCTCGCCAGATAGGCGGCCACCTGGCCATCGGCAGAAGTCGTGTCCAGCGACTTCAAATAATCGTCAAGGGGGTCGGAGCTTTTCCGGTCTTCCACCCCCTCCTCATAGTTTGGGTCTCCCTTGATCTCGACCCAGCCGCTTCCTTTAAGGTTGTCATCCGGCACGATTTCCACCCATCCCGGCCCGCTGTCCTCGCTGGGGAGAACCTCTTCCCAACCGCCATTCGGTGTTTCCGGCCTCCTCATTCCAACAGGCCGTTCCGTCGCGCCCGGGGTAGCATTTCCAAACCTGCCATCGAAGCCGGCCCCTTCCACCGTTCCGGGAGCATCGTAAACTTGCTCCCGAGGCTCACTCCCCAGGTACTCGGCCGCATCCTGCAGTGTCCCTGAATCCATTGGGCTAGGAGTTTTGACCGGGTAACCCGAGTCGCTTGCGGCTCCCGAAAACACTGGCCCTTCCCCCAGTGGCGCGGAGGATCCGCTTCCGCCGCCCGAAGCGTGAGACTCAAAGTTCATACGATCCTTCAGAGCTTCGACCCCCTCGGCAACACCGTCCTTGAGATGGTTGAGGCGATTCCCTAAATGCTCGACTCTGCCCGTCTGTTTGTCATACCATGCTTTGGCGTCGTCGAGTTGTTCAAACGGCCATGCGCCTTCATGTAGTCGAGCCCCAGTTGCTTGCCTTCATGGCTGAATGTACCAGGGTCAACACTATTGAAGTCTCTTATTCCTTTCGTCACATGATCCATCAACTTGGACTCGTTTCCCTCTCTCAACTGGTAGATGTCCCGGGCGTCCCTGATATTGTCCGAGAACGGCGTGGCGTCAATGAACTTCTCCTTAACGTTTCCAACGAATTCATCTACCTTATTTCCCGTCCAGCTGTATAGGCCACCCGCGTCCGATACCCCCTTGTCAAAATCAACCACGTCCTCGAACATTCCCGCATGGGCGGGGAGCACAGGGCTCGCCGCCATGATTCCCGCCATTACCACTGAACCTAAGAGCTTCTTCCCCTGCATCGTATTAACTCCTTTCTCGCGACCACCATTCTTCGCCCGTGCTGAAATAGACGGTGGGGTGAAGGACTTCTTACAATGTAAAAATTCCTCAATCATTGTAAATGCTTATCGATGTTATCTGCGGTTGGCGCCAGACGCCGAGGCCGGGAGGTTCATTCCCGGCTCTCGATGTGCTGGTGCGATTCAGATGGCTCAGCCATATCCGTGCTATCTGGAGAGATGTTCCATGCGTGGACCCGATCACGGGAATCCCTCTTTATTGTCCCAGTTCCGAGAGAATTACGCTGCGAACAATTTCTTTGACCTTGGCGATGCGGCTGTCCATGGAGCCGGTGAGGGTATAGACCTGATTGCCCAGGTTGATGGTCAGGGGCTCGACTTCCTCGCTGAAGGAACCCGTGATCCGGCTCATGGATTGGGAAATGATCGAAGCCTCCCGGCCGGACTGCATGGCGCCCACAACGCCGAGCCCAAAGGCATTGCTCATGGGCTGGGCAAGATTGGTCATCCCCATGCTCGCGCCTGCCATGCCCACGCCGAAGCTCGTCAGCGCGGCAAACATGTTCAGTCCCGCTTGCAGCTGAGCCTGGCGCTTCTCTTCCCAGAGCTTCGTGCTCTTTTTCTGCCAGTCCACGTAGGTGGGCTTGAGTTCGTCGGCAAAGCCCAAGGTCATTTTGGATACCCGGTCGAGCAGCTCGGAGCGCTCCCAGCCGGCCGCTTTATCGACGGTCCTGAGCGCCTTAGAAGAAACAGGGCCAGGAGCGGCAGGGCTCGTCCCGTTGCCCAGGTAACCCAGGATTCTTTCCTGTTTGATGGAGTTTCGCTGCTCCGCACCGGCCTTTTCCAGGATCTCGCCGATCTTGTTCACAGGATCGACCCAGAGCTGGGAACCCGGATCGTCCGATTTTTCAAAGTGGCTCAGAGCCAGATCCATGCTGAAGGTTTCTGTAAAAGCATCCGACCAGCAGCACCGGGTCAACGTGATGGAAACCTTGGTGTCCTCGCCGTCGGACTGGATGATACTGCCCTTCACGATGTAATCGACGCTTGGCGTCATGACCGGGGAGACGTAGGCTTCCTTGACGTAGGGCGACTTGGCAAGGGTTTCCACCAGGCGCGCGGCGAAATACTTCTTCTCAAAGTTCCGGATGTTTTCATCGAAGTCCTTTTTCTGGGGTGCCGCTTCGGGATCGTCTGAAAGGTCGACGGGCTTTTGCACCGTTTCAAAGGGCAACACGGCAATGGATACCTTGTGCTCATCCAATATGGGAGCCTTGGGCAATGCAATGGACCTATCCAGCGAAACCGCGCAACCCGTGACGAGCGGCATCGCCAGCAGCCCGAACAACCACCCGAACATTTTCATTGAACCTTTAAGCGTTTTTTCCTTAGCCATTGATCTATCCTCCTTTGGATTTGGGATTAAATTTGCTCAAATAGACGGGAGGCCTAAAAATTTCTTACAAGAATTATTTCTCAATGATTTTAACAAGTTGGAAGCACGCTAAGCGGGCCGCTGTGCCACCGGCGAGGGCCGGGAAAGAACGTAGCGTTAGGGGTATTTGCAATCGGGCGGGGGGTAGGGCGAACCGGGCAGCAAGGAGGGCGGGCGGTTAATGCCAGGGCGGGTTTTTATCTCCCTACGGGGTGCAGGGAGACTTCCCGGCCATCGTAGTTGCCACGCGGGGGAAATTTGATGATTTGGGTGCCCTCGATAAACTCCACAAATACGCAAATCTCATCATCGCCGTTTTTGAGCAGCATGTTGCCGCGCCCCCCGGGTCCGCACTTGGTGGGGAAGTATAGCCCCGTTCTCCCTGCCGCTCTCACCTCGCCCTTCCCCGAGCCGTCGAGGGGGAAATACTCCACCCGAAAAAAGCCGTACCGCCATGTTCCCACGACGTTTCGAGCCACCTGAGCCGGGCTGGGCTTGGCTGGGGCATCTGCCTGATCGGCCAGCGTGGTGGAGGAAAGAATTGCCAGGCTCAGGATACCGGCGGCTACGCTGAGTAATAGTCTCTTCATTGGGGGTCTCCGATCCGCTTAATTTGACAGCTCGCTTAAAGCCGGGGATCCGGCTTTGCCCCAATAGACGTGAAGGGTTCGAATTTCTTACAGGACGCGCGGAACGGGAAAGGAGGGGCGGGTAATGGCGCGAGGAGACTTTAGCTCCAAGGACTAAGGGGATCAGCCGGAGTTCCCAGGGGACTAGCGATGTTGGAAGCTTAGAGCCCGGACGACGGATCCCGACCCGGTAACTACTTCAGTCACTTTCCGGATGCGTTTTCCATCGCTTAGCGAGTAGGCGGCGGGCTCGCCCTTGGCCACCACCGCAAGACCCCTTTGCGCGATCCTCTGCCTCATCTCCGTTGAGATGCGTCGCTTGGCCCGTTCATCGGCGGCCTCCATCCCGGCCAGCAGCTCCCGGATGTCGGCCATAGGTTTTTCCGACGCGAGCACGTAGAGGGTTTCCGTCCCGGCTTTTTCATCCAACCAGTACCAGAGGTCTTCGGCGGGCGCCACAACCCGATTCCCCGGCTTGACAAAATCGGGGTGGTCGATTTTGGGATGGGGGAACAGCTGTCTGGCCTTGCCCTGGCTGTCGTAGAGAAGGATGTAGACATAGGCCGGCCGGTTGGTTTCCATGTGCACCTGAAAATGGTCGTAGGAGTGGAGAACGCTTCCTTCATGTACAAGGACTTCCGTGTAGCTCCCGTCCGGCCCCTTTCTCTGACCGACAATATTCATGGTAAGTGTAAGGGACCCGGCCGGCGCCTCGGCCGCCCAGGGGGATATGCGGGGTTCGCCACGCGGGACCACGGGAAAAAAGGAACCGGCGGCAAGCCCTAAAGCCGGGAAAAGGATGACGGTCATCGTAAAGGGGATAATCCGGCTCACCGTCGTGCTTACTCCCTGATGGCTAGAGTTATTGATTGAGAGGAACCGTGGTTAAAACAGCCCGGCTACGCACGGCTTCTCCCTTTCCGGCCGAGGACGAGACGACGGCCAGGCCGCGCACCCCCGAGGGTACCCTGAAAAAAGGTCCGGCGGGCACCGCGTTTTCTTCGGAAGCTGCAAAGGGCTTGAGACTGGCCAGGGCCGTGACGGCCTCCACTCCAAAGGGGGGCTTGACCTGGAAGGCAAAGCGGTCTTCGGACGAGGGGATCGTGACTACCTGCCCGCCACGAATCCATCCGTCGGCGCGATAACGGTTGGGAAAGATCTGGACGACCTGGTTGTTGGCATCCGTATAATAGAGCCGCAAGAAGGCGTCCTTATTGACGCGCGCCATGACGTGGACCTCCTCGCCCTCCGAGTAAACGCTTCCCGTTCCTCTGTCCGTCCACACTTCAACCTGGAGCGGAATGGCGGTCTGAGCGGCTGAAAGCGGGACCATGCGGTCTTCAATCAGCTCATTAAGCTGGGCCTCTTCCAGATTAGACGGAGCTGCCGCCACCCCGCGCGGAAGGGCATGGGAAGGGAATAAGCCGCGGCTGACCCCCAGAACGAACCCTCGCCTCTGGCGCATGGTCACCAGGAGCTCCACTCTGTCGGAAATTTCCCAATAGTTCCCATGAATCGTAACGTCCGCCTCCGGCGCGCTCAGCTCCGCGGGCGCCCGTCCCAATCCCGTAATGCCGCCCGCGCTTTTAAACTGAGGCCCTTCCAGTAAGACCAACTCCCCGGACCTCGCGAGCTCGCGGCGAAGTCCCTTTTTCATAAACAGGCTGAGGGGGCTCGCAAACTGGGTATTCCGGTAATGGACCTCGCCAACCGCCACCCTTATGGGCACCGCCAGATGGCCTTGGGTCTGGGCGATATGCAGCAATTCAGATACGATATTTCTGAATAGCGGCTCAGTGGCGGACTCAACCGGGACGGACACGACGGTTTGAGAAGACGCTTTGGGCGCGGGCACAGGAGCCGGCGGAGAGGAAGGCTTCTCGTATTCCACTACAGCGTCAGCACGCGATACCGGCGCCGAACCCATGCCTTCCAGAATGGCCTTGAAGATCGATCCCGCAAGCTTCATGCGCTCCAGGTCCGCCTGCGCGCTCTCAGGGCCGGCAGCGCTGGAATTCATCAACGGCCCGCCCGCAACGGCTGCCTGCAACCCCGGATTGGACGCCGGGGAAGAAGGGCGCCCGTCACCCGCTACCAGGGCCCGGATAACGGTTTGCGTCGCGTGGAGCATATCGGTCTTTCGAAGCAGCTCTCCGCGCGAGATCAGCCCCACGTTGTACTGTTGACAGTATCGTTGATAGTGGACGATCATGTCACCCGTGATCGAATCCAGCGCCAGCAACGGGGTCGATCCGAATCCGAAGCCGACACCCGGGCCCTGGAGCATGCCCACGTTGAACCTGATGTCCTGCGTCGCTTGCGAGAAATAGCCGCGGCAATCGAGTAAGGGCCCGCCCCCGGCGCGCTGCCCCTCGAGGACCCCCGTGGGGCCGCTTGTGGCGTGCATCCCGCAGGCTGCCAGCA